>Ga0187893_10000042_pt1 | contig 257010 bp, 204 predicted proteins | sample MA1701074metaG_FD_139574 | JGI IMG/M metagenome (GOLD analysis project Ga0187893, IMG submission 139574) | White microbial mat communities from a basaltic lava cave in the Kipuka Kanohina Cave System on the Island of Hawaii, USA - MA170107-4 metaG ...
AGCCGGACTCACCTACCATGGCTCCCGTCCCGGTCGCGCGGGAGGGGGACGAGGATGCTCGCGCACCGGGGCTAACCCGCACCGGCCCGGCGCCTCGCGTCGTAGGCCGGTAAACAAAGACCGTGGTCCTTCCTACCCCGCCCTTTACGTTCACGACCCCGAGCGTCTTCACCTCGGCCTCCGGATGGTCACGAGGACATGGGTAGGGTGGAACTCGAAGGCCGGAGACGGGTTGGCATTGGACCTGAGCGCCGCCTGGGCGCGAGCGATGCCGGCGCCGAACTTCTCGACGTAACCCAGCACCTTCATCGCTTCGGCGACGACGGGGTTCCGATAGTCGCTCACGCGCTCGAAGTTCTCGGGAGTGACCTGCCCGTACAGGCCGCCCGGACTGAGAATTTCGACCCGATCGGCGAACCAGTTGATGCGCACCGGGGTGCTCGTCCCCTCGTACGTGCGGTGCATGACCGCGTTCAGGACGAGCTCGCGAACGGCGGCGATCGGAAAGTCCGGCTTGTCTTCGTGCCGCAGACCTTCGGCCGGAACGCGGGCCGTCTGGATCTGGATCGGGAGCAGCTGATCGAGCTGGCGGAGCTGGGTGAGGAGCGTTCCCGTGATCGCCATCTGCGACGAGACGGGGTCCGCGAGCGTGACACCGGCATATCGAACGAACTGGACATAGGCCCCCGGAAGCCAGACGAGCGGGTCCTGGCCGAGCAGAAGCACGCCCGCATTCGTGGGCACGCGCCGGCGCGGATCGCAGAACCGGAGGCTTGCGAGCTGGTCCTCCACGGGCCGGCGGTTCTCGGCGAGGACGGCCGCGTCGACGGCCCGGGGAAGGTAGTCGGCCTGGAACGAGGCGAGGATCAGGTCGTCGAGCGTGGCGTCCACGCACGGCCTCACGTCGAAGGTCCTCGTTCCCGCGATCGTTCGCTCCGCGAGCCGCCGCTCCTCCTCCGCCGTGGCGAGCCCGCGCCGCGGCCCGACACGCCCCCACACCTGCCCCTTGAACCGCACCGGCGGGCTGTCGGATGGCTGGACCTCGACCAGGGCGATCGGGACCCCCCGGACACTGGCCTTCCTCACGCTCAGTCGGGGCGGCGGCAACGTGTTGCCGTCTGAACGGGCGTCGGCGAGCGTCTTCAGCAGGTTGTCGGTGATCGCGAGAGAGATGGGCCGACCCTTGTCGTTCACGCCGACGAGGATGTAACCCGGCGCGCCGTGGCCCGGCGGGTCGTTGGCGAACGCGCAGATGGCGCGGCGGATCTCGTCCCCGCTGGAAGCGCTCTCCTTTCGCTCCACCCGGTCGGACTCGAGGTCCGCCGCAAGCCCTTCGACATCGACAGCCTCGGCCATCGCCCCTCCGCGTCGCGACGTCGGCATTCTACCGCGCGCGCCACGAGGCGCGAAGGGGCGTGGCCTCGCCTCGGAGCGGTCAGTCGAAGAGCAGCCACAGCGGCACCCACACGGGCGCCGTCGCGATCGCCAGGCCGACCGCCGCCGTGCCGCCGACGACGACGCCCGCCGTCTCGAGGGACGTGATCGTCGCGTTCGCGGCCATGGCGGCGCCGCGGCCGATGGACGTGCCGAGCCCGCCGACCGGGCGCTCGTCGGCGACGCGCCAGTCGGGGCCGAGGAGGTAGATGTGCGCGCGCGCCCCGACGACGAGGCCCTCGGGGTCGGGGACGATCGAGTAGATCGGCTCGTCGAGCCGGGCGCGGACGGCGATCGTGCGGGCGGCCAGGTCGACCTCGTAGATGCGGCCGCCCTCGGGCTCCTCGCCTCCGCCGTCCTGCGCGCTGTGGGCGATGAGGAAGCGGTCCTCGCCCACGCAGGCGACGTCGACGAGGCCGAAGCCCCGGTGGAGGTCGACGACCCCGGCCAGCGGCTCGGTCTTCCCCGTCTCCTTGTCGATGACGAAGATCTGCTCGAAGCTCGTCAGGCGGTCGAAGACGACGAGGAAGCGCGCCCCGGCGACGACCGGATCGGGCCCCTGGCGCCAGCGATCGGGGATGGCGTGCTTCAGGACCTTCGGGACGAGCGTCCCCTCGGCGCCCTTGCCGAGCGGGGGCGTGGCCGCGAGCGACACGCCGGCGAGCGTGCCGCCGCTCTCCTCGATCACCCAGACCGAGTCGGCGGCCGCGTCGTAGCTGAAGTCGAGCCAGGCGGAGCCGTAGATCGAGCGCGAGCGCGCCTCGCCGGGCGTGGGGCCGCGCTCGAGGAGCCGGATCCCGTCCTCGTACCCGAGCGCGAACCGGTTCTCCCCGGCCGGCACGACCTTGCGGACGTCCGCGCCCACGCCCTCGGCGACGACCTCCTCGCGCTCGACCTTGCCGCCCGGGCGCGGGGCGAGACGCACGAGGTCGCCGTCCTGCACCGCATAGAGCCGCTCGCCGTCGGCGACGAAGGCGCCGCTCCGGTCCGGGAGCTCGTGGACCGCGCGCGCCTTCAGGTCGTACATGAGGACGGTCTGGGCGAGCGACTCGTCGAACGCCTGCGACGCCGCCGCCACGGCGAAGAAGACGTGCGGCCCGGTCGACGCGCCGCGCACGTAGGCGCGGTGCTCCGGCAGGTCGATCGGTCCGTCGAGCGAGAAGCAGCCGGAGGTCGCGGCCGCGAGGGCCAGGACCGGAAACGCGGAGAGCACCGAACGCTGGACGCCACGCATGTCCCCACCTCCTCCGTCCCGTCTTCGGGGGGGCCCGCCCGCCGGACCCCCCCGCCAGAGGGGTAGACCGGGATGGTCCCGGTCCATTCGTGGGGCGTAGCAAGCGCCGCGCCAGGCGGGAGAACGCGGCCACGCCGCCGCTGCCTCCGGGCGGCGGCGCAGCCTTCGCGCGGCGGTCGCCGGCCGGCTAGACCGGCGGCGGCGGGGCGGGGGCGACCCCGCCCCGGCCCTTCGTGTCGATGCGCACCTCGAGCTCGCCCAGCAGCTCGTCGATCAGCTTCTCGACGCGGTTTATGCGCGGGACGTTGTCGAGGACGATCGCGCGCGTGCTGCCGGCCGGGTAGAGCACGAGGCGCCCCGACATGAGGAGCAGGTACTCGAAGACGTCCGTGATCTCCTTGTTGATCTTGAGGTTCGGCGCCGGGAAGCGCTCGACGTCGCCCAGGAACCCGTGGTGGTGGAGGACCTCGTTCGACCGCACCTCCCAGTAGTCCCAGCGCGTGTCGATGTAGATCCCGATGAAGGCGATGAAGAACGCGATCGCGATGCCGAAGTAGAACTGGGCGTTGGCCTCCATGTGGATCCGGTCGAACGCGCCCGCGAGCTTCGCCACGATCTGGTAGTGCTGGTTCAGGAGCACGCCGGTGAGGAAGAGGACGAGCGCGAACAGCACCAGGGCGACGCTCACCATCCGCGTGAACTCGAAGGAGATCACGAGGACGTTGAAGAAGAAGACCGTCACCCAGATGAAGCCGAGGGTGGACGGCGACACGAGGTCGAACACCCGCAGGAGCCCGAAGATGACCGACAGGACGAAGAGCGGGTAGAGGTACACCGCCTTCGGGTAGCTGTAGATGACGACGCGGTCGAGCGTCTCCGGGATCACCTCGGTCGGCTTCGCCTCGAGCGGCTGGAGCTTCGAGCTCAGGATGTCGAGCGGGCCCTTGTCGTCCTTCTTCTCCGGGGCCGCGGGCGGCTTCGCAGGATCGGCCATTCGGCGCTTCCTCCCTCCCTTCCGTCGGTTCCTTCTCTCGGTCTCAGACTCGGTCTCGGTCTCAGTCTCGGTATCGGCCGCGGGTCATCGCACGAGCACCATCTTGAGGCCGTCGCCCACGCACTTCCAGAGCATCCCGTGGAAGACCGCCACGTCCACCGCGTGGTACTCCGGCCGCAGGCGCTTGAGCGGCAGGATCACCTCGCAGTGGCCCTTGCCGCGCAGCTCGAGCGACTTCACGAGCTTCTCCTGCTCGGCCTCGGAGAGGGCGAGGTCGTCCCGGAGGAACGTCTCGTCGATCGGCAGCCGGTACGCGTAGCGGACGTACTTCTCGGCCGCGCTCCGGTCGACGGAGAGCGTCTGCAGGTCGTCGATCGCCTTCTGGACGAAGCCCGTCTTGTCGCGCACCTTGCCGAGCGGGTCCCGGTCGTCGTAGGGCCCGACGTGCTTGCGCAGGAAGTTGCGCGCCCGCTTCACCTCCTCGTGCACGGACGACTGGAGGAGGAGCGTGCGCGTGCCCACCTCGTAGCCCTTCGCCTGCGTCTCCGCCTTCCAGTGCTCCTCGAAGATCCCGAAGAGCGTCGGGTCGAGCTGCTTCCCGGAGACGCCCCTCATGATCTCGAAGGCGCGCTTGGGCGGGTAGCCCTTGCGGTACGAGCGGTCCGAGGTGAGGGCGTCGAACGTGTCGGCGACGGCGATGATCCGCGCCTCGAGCGGGATGTCGTTCCCCGAGAGGCCGCCGCCGCCCGGGTAGCCGCCGCCCTCGTAGCGCACGTGGTGGTAGAGGACGCCGCCCATCTCGACGTAGTCCGCGAACGGCTTCAGGAGGTCGGCCCCGAGCTCGGGGTGGCGCTTCACCGACTCGAACTCCTCGGGCGTCAGGCGCTCGGTCTTGTTGAGGACGTCGTGCGGGACGCGGATCTTGCCGTAGTCGTGGACGAGCGCGGTGATCTCGAGGCGGTAGAGCCGCTCCTTGTCGAAGGTGGGCAGCCGGTTGGCGATCACCTTCGCCCAGGTGGCGACGCGGACCGAGTGCTCCTTCGTGTAGGGGTCGTGCTTCTCGACGCGCAGGCGGCAGAGGTTCGCGATCTTGCGGACGACCTCGAGCCTCACGTCCTCGGCGGTCGTCTGGAGTCGCTTGATCTGCGCCTTGAGCCACGTGTCCGTCGGCATGACTCCCGGCGATTATAAACGAAGCGCGGGCCGGGACCACGCCCCCGCGAAACATCGCGCGACTTCCGCTATCATGAGGGGCGCCGTGCCGCGCCTGATCGCCATCCAGGGCCCGGAGACGGGCCTCGCCCTGCCCATCGTCGGCTCCGAGACCTACCTCGGGGCGCGGGCGGCCGTCATCCGCAAGCACGCCGGGCAGTACCGGATCCAGCGGCTCGGGCGCGACGGCGTCGACGTCCGCGTCAACGGCGAGGCCGTCGAGACCGCGACGCTCGTCCACGGCGACACCATCGCCCTCGGCCCGTCGATGCTCATGTTCGAGGACGAGGACCGGCGCGCCCGGGCCCGCTCCGACGAGGACGAGCGCGCGGCGCGCTTCCCCGACGAGGCGACGCCGCCCGCCGGGACGCCCTCCCCGGCGCCGGCGGCGCCGAAGAAGCGCCGCCGCCGGACGGCCGCGGCCCCGACGCGGGCGGGGTCCGCGTCCGCCGCCGGGCCGGGACCCGCCGCCTCCGCCCCCTCGGCCGCCTCCGCCGCCCCGGAGAGCCCGCTCCCCGAGGGCGAGGACGACCTCCGCGAGAGCATCCTCTACCGCCAGAAGGCGTACGACGACCCGAGCTCCGTCCTGCTGACGCTCCCGGCCGTCGACGCGATCACGCGCCGCCTCTCGACCCTGCTCAAGGTCATGAGCGCGGTGTCGGCGACGCTCGACCTGCCGCTGCTCCTGCGCACGCTCCTCGACCTCATCTTCGAGGAGGCGCCGGCGGACTGCGGCTCGATCCTCCTCTTCGACCGCGGCAAGCGGAACCGGCTCCTCAAGATGGCCTCGCGCACGCGCCGCGGGGAGGGCGAGGTCCCGGTGAGCCAGTCCATCATCAAGGAGGCGCTCCGCACGCGCGAGTCGATCCTCACGGTCGACGCCATGACGGACGCGCGCTTCCACCTGCGCGAGTCGATCGCCGCCGCGGGCATCCGCTCGGCCATGTGCCTCCCGCTCGTGCGCGGGCCGCGCGTCCTCGGGCTCGTCCACCTCTACACGAGCGACCCGGCGCGCTCGTTCACCCGCGAGGACCTGGACCTCTGCTCCGGGATCGCGAGCCTGGCGGCCCTCGCGATCGAGAACGCGCGCCTCTACGCCGAGGCCGCCGAGCGGGAGCGCCTGCGCTTCGAGCTCCAGCTCGCGCGCTCGATTCAGGAGCGGCTGCTGCCGAAGGAGGCGCCGGAGTCGCCCGACCTCGACATCTGCGGGCGGACGATCCCGGCGAAGGAGCTCGGGGGCGACTACTTCGATTACATCGAGGGGCCGGACGGGTCGCTCTCGATCGTCGTCGGCGACGTGTCCGGCAAGGGCGTCGGCGCCGGCCTCATCATGGCCATGGCCCGCAGCTACTTCCGGCCGCTCGTCCGCGCCTACCCCTCGCCGCGCCGCGTCCTCGGCGAGGCCAACCGGCTCCTCTTCAACGACACGAACCGCGAGATCTTCATGTCGGCCGTGCTCCTGCGCTGGGAGCCGGAGCGGCGGCGGTTCCTCGTCGCCGGCGCCGGCCAGGAGCACCTGATCCTCTACCGGGCCGCCGACCGCCAGAGCGTGGCGACGCCGGCGGGCGGGATCGCCCTGGCGCTCGTCGAGGACGCCGAGGAGCACATCGAGGAGCGGCCCCTCGTCCTCGACGAGGGCGACACGCTCGTCCTCTACTCGGACGGCGTCACCGACGCCCGCGCCCCCGACGGGCGGTTCTTCGGCCTCGACCGCCTGACCCTGCTCGTGGACCGGCTGGGCGAGCTCGGGACCGCGCGCGGCGTCCTCGAGGGGATCGAGCGCGAGGTCAAGCAGTTCGCCGGAGCGGCCGACCAGCACGACGACATAACCGTCGTCGTCATCAAGCGCCGCGCCTGAGGCCGGGCGGCTTCGCGCCTTGACATGCGCGAGCGGCGTGTGATAGCTTGCCGTCAGTCCCTTTTTCGAGGGAGCGCAAAGCCATGCCGGATCCGAAGGACCCGAGGAAGGGCGAGGGCGGGCCGCAGCCGAAGAAGAAGCGGTCCCTCATCTTCCGCCTGTTCCGCGCCGTTCTCGTGCTCGCCGTCCTGGCCGCGGCCGGTCTCGTCGGCGGGTTCAAGGCGAACTACCAGTACGAGGTCAACCCGGACAAGAAGTGGCCGTGGGAGGCCCAGACCGAGTTCAAGGACTACGCGCGGTCCTGGGGAAAGTTCGTCGGCGGCAAGGGCAAGGAGTACGGGCAGCGGGCGCTCGAGAAGGGCAAGGAGATCGACTGGGACGAGATCGGCAAGAAGACCCAGTCGACGCTCGACAAGCTGAACGCCGAGCTGAAGGACCTGACGAAGAAGGAGCAGGCGAAGCCCGGCGAGCCCGGCGCCGCGCCGGCCGGCGGCCCGGCCGCGAGCCCGGAGGCGACGAAGGCCTACAAGGAAGGGCTCGAGGCGTACAAGTCGGGCCTCGAGGCCTTCCACGCCGCCAACAAGGCTTCCGGCGACCCCCAGAAGGAGCACTTCAAGAAGGCGAAGGAGCACCTGGGCCGCGCCCAGAAGCTCCTCGAGGAAGCGAAGGAGCACGGCTGGCCGGCGGCCCAGGTCGACGAGAAGCTGACCGAGATCAACGAGCGGCTCCAGGACATCTCGAAGCGGCAGACGCTCTAACGAGAGACCCCGCGGCCTGGCGGCCGCGGGGTTTCTCGTTAGCCGCGGTCATCCTGCCGGCCCGACGGGCGAGCGATCAGCGACTCGCCCGTCATCTCCGGCGGCTTCTCGAGCCCGAGCAGGTCGAGCAGCGTCGGGGCCACGTCCCCGAGCTTCCCGCCGGCGCGAAGTCGCAGCCCCGCCTCGCCCGCGCCCCCGACGACGACGAGCGGCACCGGGTTCGTCGTGTGGGCCGTGTGCGGCCCGCCGGTCGCGGGATCGATCATCTGCTCGGCGTTCCCGTGGTCGGCCGTGACGACCGCGATCCCGCCGACGCCGAGCACGGCCTCGAGGAGCCGCCCGAGGTTCCGGTCGACGGCCTCGACCGCGACCCTCGTCGGGTCGAGCTTCCCGGAGTGGCCGACCATGTCGGCGTTGGCGTAGTTGAGGAGGAGGAAGTCCGGGACCTCCGACCGCGGGCCGGTGTAGCGCTTCACGGCCTCGTCCGTGATCTCGGTCGCGCGCATCTCGGGCTTCAGGTCGTAGGTCGGCACCTCCTTCGCGGAGGGCACGAGGACGCGCGCCTCGCGCTCGCCCGGCGTCTCCACGCCGCCGTTGAAGAAGTAGGTGACGTGCGCATATTTCTCGGTTTCGGCAACCCTCAGCTGCGCGAGCCCGCGCCCGGCAAGGACGACCGGCAGGATGCGGGCGAGGCTCTGCGGCGGGAAGGCGACCGGCAGGTCGAAGCTCTCGTCGTAGCGCGTCGTGCAGACGTAGTGGACGCGGGGGCGGCCGCGCGGCCCCCGGTCGAAGCCGTCGAAGTCGTCGATGGCGAGCGCGCGCGTGAGCTGGCGGACGCGGTCGGCCCGGAAGTTTACGCAGACGATCGCGTCGCCGTCGCCGACCGTCGTCCGCGGGCCTCCGTGCGGGCCGGCGACGACGACGGGCTCGATGAACTCGTCGGTCACGCCGCGCGCGTAGGACTGCTCGATCGCCCGCACGGGGTCCTCGACGCGCGGGCCGGCGCCCTGGACGATGGCGTCGTAGGCGCGCTTCGTCCGCTCCCACCGCCGGTCGCGGTCCATCGCATAGTAGCGCCCCGAGACGGTCGCGAGAGCGCAGCCGCCGGCCAGCTCCTGCGCCCGGATCGCGCGGACGAAGCCGGCGCCGCTCGTCGGCGGCGAGTCGCGCCCGTCCGTGATCGCGTGGACGAGGACGCGGTCGCCCGGCATCTTCAGGCGCCGGGCGGTCTCGAGGAGCGCATGCAGGTGGTGGAGGTGCGAGTGGACGCCCGCGTCCGAGCAGAGGCCGAAGATGTGGACCTGGGCGCCCCGGTCGCGCGCCGCCTCGATCGCCGCCCGGTAGGCGGCGTTCTCGAAGAACGAGCCGTCGCGGATCGCCTTCGAGATCCGCGTCAGGTCCTGGTACACGACCCGCCCGGCCCCGAGGTTCATGTGCCCGACCTCGGAGTTGCCGATCGTGCCCCCGGGGAGGCCGACGGCCTCGCCCGAGGCCTCGAGCTGCGTGGCCGGGCCCTCGCTCCGGAGCTTTTGGAAGACGGGCGTGCGCGCGAGCTCGATCGCGTCGCCCGCGGGGAGGGCCCCGTCGATGCCCCAGCCGTCGAGGACGACGAGCGCCAGCGGGCGCGGGCGCTCGAGGCCGGACGTCACGGCTTCGGGGCCTTGCGGAGGGGGACGATGGTCGGCTCGGCGGGCGCCGCCGTCCCGGGTCCGGCCGGCTCGCGGATCGGGCGGACCTCGACCCGGCCCGTGTCCTCGTCGATCGTGATGACGAGGTAGCGCCCGTCCTCGAGCCCCGGCGCGCTCACCGTCTGGAGGCCGCTCCCGTCCGTCCACGTCTTGCCGCCGTCGGCCGGGCTCGCGGCCGGGTCGACGGTCAGCTTCACGGCCGGGACGCGGGCGAGCGCCTCGCGCGCCGGCGACCCCGCGCGAACCGCGTCGGCGCCCACGACGACGACCCGGTCGCCGGCCGGGACCTTCGCCAGCTCGCCCTCGAGCCACTGGAGCTGCGGGCCCTCGACCGGCCCGCGCGAGAGGTCGAGGCCGATGAGGTGGAGACCGGGCTTCGGCGAGACGCGGTAGTGGCGCTTGCCCTCGGGCAGGCCGAGGGCGCTCTCGAGGTCGGGCAGCTGGACCTCGGCGTCCTTGACGCCCAGCGCGGCGTAGGTGGGCGCGGAGATCATGGCGCTCACCGCCTTGAACTCGTCGGCCGCGGCCGCCGCGTCCTCGGGGCTCGGCGCGTCGAGGATCGGTCCCAGGTAGACGGCGAAGTCGAGCCTGGGCTCGGTCGCGATCGCGCTCACGGCCTCGCTGAAGTCGGGGGGCTTCTCGGCGCGCGCCCTGGCGTCGGCGCGCCGGTCGCCCTGGCGCGGTCCGGGGCGGCCGGGCATGGGCATGGACGGCGCCTTCACCCGAGGCGCCGCGAGGACCGCGAAGCGGTGGATCTGCGGTCCCTTCGGGCCGTTCTCGACGACGTCGGGGCCGCAGCCCGTCGCCCCGACCCCGAGGCCGAGCCCGAGCCCGAGGCCGAGCGCAAGGAGGACGCGTGCTGTCATCTCACAGGATCCCGTTCTTTCGACAGAGGGCGAGGAGGTAGAAGGCGATCGCCAGCGTGACGCCGAAGAGCCCCGTCGCGACCCAGAAGAGCACGGTCATGCGGCGCAGGCGCTCGACGACCTCCATCTTCTCGATCTGGCGCTCGAGGGACTTCGCCTTCTCGATCTGGAGGACCGAGACGAGCTCGGTCTTCTCGATGTCGTAGTTCTTGCCCGTCTTCTCCTTGAGCTTCACGAGCTCGAGGTCTTCCGCCAGGTCGTCGCACGTCTGGTAGCGGTCCTCGGGCTCCTTCGCGCACATCTTGGCGATGATCCGGCAGATCGACTCCGGGACGTTCGGGTTGTAGAGCTTCGGCGACGGCAGCTCGCCCTTTATGTGCTTGCGCATGACGGTCGAGACGCTGCCCTCGTAGGGGGGGCGCTTCGCGACCATGTGGAAGAGGGTGACGCCGAGCGAGTAGACGTCGGCGCGGAAGTCGATCGTCTTCGACCCGAGCGCCTGCTCGGGCGAGATGTAGTCGGGCGTGCCGAGGACCGAGCCCTCCTCGGTCTCGGCGATCTCGAGGTTCGCGCGCACGAAGCCGAAGTCGCCGAGCTTCGCGAGCCCCTCCTTCGTGATCAGGATGTTCGACGGCTTGATGTCGCAGTGGACGATCTCGTAGCGCGAGAGGTACTTGATCGCCTTCAGGATCTGGAGCGTGATGTCGCAGGCGAGGAGGATGTCGAGGGGGCCGTCGCGCTCGATCATCTCCTCGAGCGTCTCGCCCTCGATGAACTCCATCGAGTAGTAGTACTTCCAGTCGCTCTTGCCGACGTCGAAGACCTTGATCAGGTTCTCGTGGGAGAGCTTGCCGACGAGGCGCGCCTCGACCAGGAAGCGCTGCTTGAACTCCTCGTCGTTGAGCCAGCGCTTGTGCAGGATCTTCAGGGCGACGATCCGGTTCATCGAGATCTGGCGGGCCTTGAAGACGACGCCGAGGCCGCCCTCGCCCACCTTGCCGAAGATCTCGTAGCCCGGGATCGCCCAGCGCTTCTTCTCGGCGTCCTTGAGCAGCCGCTGGTAGGCGAGGACGACGGCCGACGCCTGCTGCGACGTCATGAGGCCGCGCTCGACGGCCAGGTCCTCGAACGACAGCCCGTCGGCCGAGCCCTCGCGACGGCGGTCGGTGAGGACCGTGAAGAGCGAGTCGCACTGGTCCTGGGTGAGGAACCCGTTGCGGATCGCGAGCTTGCTGAGTCCCTGCTCGCGCTGGGTGACCGCCGATATCATCCCCGGATTCTACTCGGGGCGCTCTTCGGCTGTCCAGCGGGCCGGGACCGACCGCCCGCGCCGCGCCCCCCTTCCCTCTCCCCGGGAGAGGGGCCTGGGGAGGGCGGTCCCGACGTTCGCTCGATCCGCTCAAAGGGTGGGAATCTTTCAGATTCCCACCCTTTTCGCCGGTCTTCGTCTTCGGGGGGCTCCGCCCCCCGAACCCCCCGCCGCGGAGCGCGCGGCAAGGATTTGGCTTCGGCTTCCGCGCGCTCCGCTCAAAGGGTGGGAATCTTTCAGATTCCCACCCTTTTCGCCGGTCTTCGTCTTCGGGGGGCTCCGCCCCCCGAACCCCCGCCGCGGAGCGCGCGGCAAGGATTTTGGCTTCGGCTTCCGCGCGCTCCGCTCAGTACAGCTTCGGGTCCCTCTCCCGCCGCGGCTCGCGCGGCTGCGGCCGCTCCTCGGCCGGCGGCGCCTCGCCGGCGACCCGCACGCGGACCGCGCGCCTCAAGTCCTGGCGCATCTCGTCCCAGTGGGCCTCCGGCGCCGAGGCGACGGCCGTGAACTGATGGCCGCCAAGGACGACGATGTGCTGGAGGTACTGGTAGGGCTGGCCTTCCCTCTCGCCCCGGAACTGCAGGCGCCAGCCGTTGCCGGCGCGGTCGCGCTGCGACCGCGCGAGCTCGAAGCCCGGGACGTGCTCGGCGAGGGCCGCCTCGGCCCGCTTGGCGACGACCTCGATGTCGTCGGACGCGGCGGGGCTCGAGATCACGCGGATCTCGGCTCCCATGGGGCCCTTCCACTGCTCGACGACGTTCTTCGCCGTCGCCTCGACCTTCTCGAAGCCCTCGGGCGCGCGGATCACGAACGGGCTCGCGGGCGCCGGCGCCGGCTCGAGGCCCGGCTTGCCGCTCGGCTCCTCGGGCTTCGCCTCCGGCTTGCGCGCGATCGCCGCCCCGCCGTAGCCCTCGCGGGTCTCGGCCAGGGCGAGCTTCTTCAGGAGGGCGTCGGGGTCGGGGCCGCCATCGACGACGACGACGAGGTTGTCGACCTGCATGAAGGCGTAGGGGACGCCGTCGTCGGCCCCGTCGCGCTTCTCCCGGAACGACGCGTACGTGTCCTTGAACTCCTTCGCGTCCTTCTCGCTGTCCCAGACCGAGTACCAGAGGAGGGTGATCTCGCCCTTCGGTCCCTCCCACACCTGCCAGGCGTCGCCGTCCCAGCCGCGCGCGGCGCGCTGCGCCTGCGACTCGGAGAGCTTCTCCCTGAAGAGCAGCTCGGTGTTGAACTCGCCCATGACGTTCTTCGTGAGGAGCTTCCAGCCGTCGCCGAACGCCTTCGCCATGTCCGGCAGCACCACCTCGGTCGGCTCGTCGCGCTTCCTCGGGTCGAGGTACTTCTCGGGGTGGAGGATCTGCTCGCTCGAGGTCGGCGGCGCCTTGAACGCGTCCGAGACGCCCTCGTAGCCGGCGCGCGCCTTGACGATGCGCTGGCAGAAGCTCGCGCCGTCGACGTAGCCGAAGAGCATGTTCTCGGTCAGGACCTTCGGCGCCTTGGCCATGGCGTCGCCGCCCATGCCGAAGAGGTCGCCGGCCTTGGTCATGAACTTGAGCATGGCGCCGATGTCGGGGAGCGAGCGGACGTCGAGGCCGCCGCCGAGCTGCGTGCGCAGCATGTAGGCGACCATGACGACGGTCGCGTCGCCCTCGATCAGGCTCGTGAGCGCGAGCGAGCGGTCGTCGTTGTCGACGATCGCCTTCTGCATCGTGAGGAGGTCGAAGTTCTGGTCCTGGACGGCGTGCGTGAGCTCGTGGGCCATGAGGACGGCGGTCTCCTCGGGCGCGCCGACCTGGTCGCCGATGAGGTAGAGCTCCTTCGTCTCGGGGTTGTAGAACCCCGCGACCTGCTCGGCGTAGAGGTCGATGAGGATCTGCTTGAAGTTCGTGCCCGGGGCGAAGAAGCCGAGCTTCACGTAGGCCTTGGTGAGGGCGTCGATCTTGTCGTCGGGCAGCTCCTTCGCGAGCTCCGCCTGGATGAACTTCCGGAGCTCGTCGCGCGGCTGGATCCCCTTCTTGACCTCGTGCTTGAACTCGAGCCCGCGGATCTCGGTCACGACCTTCTGGATCTCATCGGCCTGGCGCCTCAGGCGCTCGGCCTCATCCTGCGCCGCCACGGGCGACGCGAGCGCGAGGGCGAGCGCGCCGGCGGCGATGCCGGCGCCGGCGCCGGTCCACGAACGCATCATCGAATGGGTCCCTCCCGGTCGGAACGTCGAAAGTCGGAACGTGTTTCAGGATGGTACGGGGGGCGGATCGGCGCGTTTGGGGCGGCGGCCGCCCGAAGAGGTCAGGCGCGCCCCGTGTACTTGAGCCGGATGATCTGCTTCTTCACGTGCTCGAGCTTGTCCGGCAGGCCCGGGTAGCCCGGGTGCCAGTATCCGTCGCCGTCCTGCCAGGCGAGCTCGAACGCCTCGTAATAGGGGATCGCCTGGAACTTGTCCTTGTACTGCTCCACCATCTCGGCCTGCTTCAGGTAGCAGTCGGCCGCCAGCTCGTAGGCGGTCCGGGCGCCCTCGAGATCGCCCGCCTCCTGGCGCGCGGCCACGAGCGTCAGGAAGCGCGTCTCCGTCCGCTGGTACGCGGCGTGAGCCTGCTCCAGACGGAAGGTGTATTCGTAGGCCTTGGCGACGCGGAGCGACCAGTCGGCGGCCCAGTCCTTGTCCTGGCTCGCCTCGATCCTCCGCTCCATCCGCTGGAGGCCCGAGTCGCTGAGCGCGTAGAGCGGCCCGAACATGACGACGAGACAAAGGACCACGAGGACGACGGCCTTCTTCGACACGTTGTCGCGGCCCCGACAGCCGCCCTCCGTCCCTCCGTCCGGGCGTCCGCGCCCCCCGCGCGGTCTTCGCCGGGCGTACTCCGACCGTGGCCGGAGTCGCCAGGCATTATATGGGGCCGGCGGCGCCCTCTCAACCTCGTCTTCGAGTGGCTCCGCCCCGCGAACTCCCATCAGTATGGGGCGCGGCAAGGACTTGGATCCGGTTCGCTCGGTCTCAGGAGGGGGTCGCCCCGCGGGCGGCGCGGACGTGGTCGAGGAGGGCGCTCTCGCTGCTGTAGCGGAACCCGTAGAGGGTCTCGCGCTTGAGCTTGCGGTTCGAGAGGACGAGGGGGTGCCGGAGGAAGTCGACGATGCCCGGCTCCGGCCCGGCGCCGAAGCCGCGGAGGGCCCGCGCCATCCACCCCGGGAGGCGCAAGAGCCTGCGCTTGAGGAGCCGGGCGATCCCGGTGGGCGGGATCGCGTCGTCCGGGGCGATGTTGAAGACGCCCGTGCGGCGCGCCTTCGCGAGCTTGAAGAGGGCGAGGGCGGCATCCTCCAGGTGGACGAACTGAAGGGGCGGGTCGAAGCCCCGGAGGGCGACGAGCCGCGGCGACGCGAGGTACCGGGCCGCCGGGCCGTCCGTCCCCGGGCCGACGAGCGGCGCGAGGCGGGCGACGATCGTCGCCGTCTCGGCCCGTCGCCGCGCGAACTCGGCGACGAGGCGCTCGCGCGCGACGCAGGCGGCGCCCTGGGCCGCGCGGTCGGGCCGGAGGGCCGCGCCCTCCTCGATGGGGTTCGGGTTGTCCGCGTGGGAACCGTAGACGGCGGCCCCGCTGAGGACGAGCACGGTCTCGGCCCCGCACTCGGCGCAGGCGTCGAGCTGGGAGCGGAGCGACTCGGCCTCGGCGGGTCCCGGGTCGACGGCGCCGCCGGCGCCATCCAGGAGGAAGGCGCCCTTCACCCCTTCCTGGCGGAACAGATCGGCGAGGGGCAGTCCCGGCTCGAGCCTCCGGAAGAGGAGCTTCTCGGGCGCATTCGCGGGCTGCCGGCGGTCGAGACCGATGATCCTCTCGACCTCGGCATCGACGTCGAGCTGGGAGGCGATCTCGGCCCCGAGCGGGCCCGAGATGCCGGCGAGGGCGACGACGCTCAAGGAGGTGGACGGCGACGGGGGGCTTACTCGTCGGGCATCCGGGACCACTCCCCCTTCGACTCGTCGAACTTGTGGTGCATCCGCTCGACGGTCGCGGGGCGAACGGGCCTCCCGTCGGCCCCGAACTCGCCGCCGCCCTTGGCGTCGGGGAGCCCCTTCAGGAAGAAGACGAAGGCCCGGGCGGAGGAGTCGTCCACCCCGTAGTTCTCGCGGACGAGCTTTATGCCCTCGTCGATGGGCTTCGAGGCGATGAAGAACTTGTCCACCGCCTTCACGGTGCGGCGGAGCTCGTGGATGTCCATCGCTTTGCTGGGCACGGGGAGAAGCCTCCTACCTCGCACGGGAGGCGGCCGGCGCCGGCGCCTCTCCGGGATTATACCGGCGCCGCCGCCGAAAAAAGAGATAGCACCCTTTCGGGTGCTATCTCCCGGTCGGTGCGCCCCTCTACCGAAAAGGGGGAAAAGTGGGGAAAACGGTAGAACGACACACGACCTTGCATTCTTCGGCGACGGAGGACTCGATTTCCCCGAGGTCGCCCGGAAAACCGTGCACGGTGAGGATCTTCGCCTGTGACACTTATATCACCACCGCTCCGGGCTGTCAAGCCGAATCGGCCGCGAGCGCCCATGGCAAGCGGCTTTCCGGGCGAAGCGAGGGGCGCCCGACCGGCGCCCCGATGGCCTATCGATCGGCCTCTCAAGGAGTTGAGTCGCGCGGGCTGCACGGCCGCGATCCCGAAAATCGCGTGCCAGTCCCAGAGGGCCATCCGCGCGGGAAAATTCCTTTGCCGCAACTTCACGATCGGTTGACGTAAGTCTCAAGGACACGGTCGGCGCACGGCTCATTTTCGCGGTTCTCGCAAGCCACCACGATTCGTCTCTGACTCTTGTGGAAAACGTTATGCCAGACGAGAAATTTTCCTCCGGGTACCCCTTGCGCGAGCGCTCCCGCTCGGTAGAATCCGCCTTCGTCGGGTGCGGGTGAACGAGCCCGCCACCCCCTGCGAGTGACCCGCGAGGGTCGCTCTTGACAAGGTGGAGAAACCCCATAAGGGTGCGAGACCTCGCAAGAGTGTCTCGACTCCCTCCGTCCGACGACACTCTGAAGCGTCCGTCGGGCGCGCCGGCTCGCCGGAGCGTCCGTACGAAGCGCATGAGAGGAGGCGCCCGGGAAGCCGGGGGCCGCGGCGGAGGGGGACAATCCCTAGAGGGGGGCAACGCCAGGAGGGCTCGGATGCCTCCGCGCGGCTCGTCCGCGCGGGCTGAGTGCGTCTGGACGTCCGGAGGGATCAAACCTCTGAAGCCGAGGCCGGCTTAAGCCGTCGGGCTCCCAAAAGGAGCCGGACGTTCGGTAGGCCAACGGCACGAGAGGAAGGTGGCCTCGAAAGAGGCCCGGACCTTCGGCCGGATGAAAGCCCTGAAGGCGGAATCCCAGGAGCGTTACCGGGATGAAACAAGCCCGGGAGGTCTCGGGGGGCGGAAGCCGTCAAGAGGGTGAGAAACCCTGAAGGCGGAACGTGCCGGGTCTGGACGACCCGGGAGGAGCGGATCCCCGAGTCTGGAAGCGCTGAAGGGAGCCAAAGCCCAGGAGGGTCGCTGTTGCCGGATCCGATGCGCTCGGTTGCGCGCCGCAAGGTGCGTGACCCCGTCGGGTTCGCTTCGGCGGCGGATCTCCAGCCAAGCCCTGGAGGGGAGTGGAAGCTCACGAGAGGATGGCCTGGATCTTTAACCGGAGCCAGACCCAGGGGTGAACGGGAAGACCTCGAAGCCGCTCGAACGGCACGGAGGGAGCGCCGAACCGATACAGGCGCTACCGATCACCTCGGAATACTCTGGAGAGTGAAGCAACCTCAGGAGGGCTCGGCGCCGCCCCGGTCCGCAAGGATCGGTGGCGAACGCGGCCGAAAGGTCGCTGCGCCGGCGGGAGATCAGAGCCGAGAACCCTGAAGGGCCGGACGGGTACAACCCGTCACCCACATCCGACAAGAGCCGGCCAGCGGGCGAGCACCGCTGGCCGGTTCGCTTTTACGGCCCCGTCACCTTGGCGCGGGCCGCCGTCCATCTCCGCCGGAACGCCGCTCACGAGACCCGCCCGCATGCACGGCGCGCGGGCTTCCACGCCTCATCCGACGCCGGAACGACCTCGGCCGCGCCCGCCGGGCGTTCATCCGTGCGCGCCGCGCGGTCCCGCCGTCAGCGGACCTTGGGGCGGATGCGCTCGATCTCCGCGATCAGCTCCCCGGCGCTCTGGACGCGCCGCGCCGGGTCGCGCTCCATCGCCCGGTCGACGAGCTTGTGCAGGGGCTTCGGCAGGTTCGGCGAGAGGTCGGCGAGCGGCGTCAGGTCGTTCTCGCCGATGCGCCGGATCACCTTCAAGGGCGACGGGGCCTCGTAGGGCGGCTTGCCCGAGAGCATGTGGTAGAGCGTCGCGCCGAGAGCGTAGATGTCGGCGCGCTGGTCGGCGGTCGCGGCGTTCAGGAGCTGCTCGGGCGGGGTGTAGTTCGCCGTGCCCTTGAGCTCGCCGGCGGCCGTGATGCCGCTCGAGCCCGTCGAGACGCCGCGGATGATCTTGGCGAAGCCGAAGTCCGCGAGCTTCACCGCGCCGGCCGGGCCGAGGACGATGCTCTGCGGGTTGACGTTGCGATGGATCACGCCCTGCTCGTGCGCGAAGCGGAGCGCCTCGGTGACGCGACCGATGATCCCGAGGGCCTCGTCGGCCGGGATGGGGCCCTGCTGCTCGATCCGGCGGGCGAGCTCCTGGCCCTCGACCCACTCCTCGATGATGTAGAAGACGCCGTCCTTCTCGCCCGCGTCGTACATCTCGACGATCCCGGGATGAAACAGCCGCCCGCCGATCGAGGCCTCGCGGATGAAGAGCTGCATGAGCTTCGGGTCGACGGTGCGCCCGGGGGTGATGAGCTTCACGAGCGCGGGCCGCTTCATCCCCAGGTGCTCGGCCTTGTAGATCGGGCCGTAGGTCCCCTGGGCGACCTGCTGCAGGAGCTTGTAGTTCTCGATGAGGTAGGGGTCGAAGGTCTTGCCGGCGCGGCACGCCTCGCAGATGAAGAGCTCCCACGGCGGGACCGGGATCCCGGCCTCCTGGAGCACGGCGCGGTGACAGCGCGAGCAGAACCGGAGCGCCTTGACCGTGTCCGGGCTCGCCCGGTCGGCCAAGTCGAGGGACGGGCGCTCGACGTCGACCTCGAGGACGACGCTCCCGATCGCGATGCGGTCGCCCGAGTCGACCGGGGCCTCCTTCACGAGGTGTCCGTTCAGGAACGTCCCGTTGCTCGAGTCGAGGTCGAGGATCAGGCCGCCGCCGTGGCTGGCGCGCACCATGAGGTGGTGTCGTGACAGGAGCGGATCGGGGAGCATCACGTCGGCGCTCGGGTGCCGCCCGAAGATCTTGCTCTCGCCCTCGCCCAGGACGTAGATGCAGCCCGTGCCGGGACCCTCGATGACCTTCAGCTTGACGGGCAAAGTCTCCCGCCCCCCTACGGGCCCGCCGGCTTGTACCGGAGCTTGACCTTGACCGCGAGGCGGTTCGAGCACGTCGCCGCCGGCGCCCCGCTCTCCGCCGGCCGCAGCGCGCCGACGTAGCCGGCGCACGCGACCTCGCCCTCGCCATCCGGGCGCCGGGCGGCCGCGATCGCCTCGATCACCGCGCCGATGCCGAACCCGCCCTTCCGGCAGGAAGGGTTCGCGCACGGCAGGTGCCCCTCGAGCGTCCGCTCGCGAAAGCTGAGGCTCCCGCGCTTGCCGTCCTCCGCGACGCCCGCGCCGCGCTGGACGAACTCGACCTCGGCGTCGGCCAGCTCGGGGAAGAGCCGCGGGAAGTCGGCCCCGCGAAAGAACTCCTTCTTGCGCCGCTCGGCCAAAGGCTATCGGTACGAGGCGACGGCCTCGCCCTCGGTCTCGAAGATCGAGAAGAAGTTGTGGAGCCCGAGCATGGTGATCGCCGTCCTCGCGATGTCGCGCACGGCGCAGAACCGGATGTCGCCGCCGCGCCCGCGCGCCTTCTCGACGTAGGCGATGAACACCATGATCCCGTTCGAGCTTATGTACGTCAGGCCCTGGCAGTTGACGACGATCTTCGGCCGGCCCTCGTCGAGCGCCTTCTTGAGCGCCTGCTCGAGCGACTTGACCGTGTGCCGGTCGATGAAGCCGCGGAGGCCGGCGACGCAGATCTCGCCGTCCAGGTAGCGGACGTCGACCGTCAGCTTCTGGTCCTCCTCGGGCCCGCGCGCCTTGGCCTCGCGCTCGCGCTGCTGGCGCTGGAACTCGCGCAGGGCCTCGTCCTCGGTGGTGAACACCTGGAGCAGGTTCCCGAAGCCGAGGACGTTCATGACGGTCCGCGCCTCGCGGTTCATGGCGCAGAACTTGAGGTCGCCCCCGGCCTTGCGGATCTTGATCAGGTGGCTGAGGAAGACGCCGATGCCGTCGGACGAGATGTAGGCCAGGTCCTGGCAGTTGATGACGAGCCGGTTGCGCCCCTGCTCGAGCAGCCGCGCCATCGACTCATCGAGGCCGCTGACCGTGCGCTTGTCGACGAACCCGCGGAGGTCGATGGCGACGATCCCGCTCGGCAGCGTGCGGAGCTGGACGTTCACCTCGCCCGCCATGCCGCGCGATTCTATGGCGTTCGCGGCGCGCTTGTCAACGGACGCCGGACCGGTATGATCGGGCGCGAACCCGGCGAGATGGGGGGACGACCCATGAAAGCGACCTGGCTCGGCCACGCCGCGTGGGAGCTGGACGGCTCGCGGCGCATCTACATCGATCCGTTCCTCGACGAGAACCCGAAGGCGTCGAAGAAGGCGAAGGACGTGACGAAGGCGGACGTCGTCGTCGTCTCGCACGACCACTTCGACCACGTGGCCGACGCCGTGCCGATCTGCAAGAGGACGGGCGCGACGCTGGTCGCGACCTACGACCTCGCCGTGTCGCTCGCCGAGAAGCACGGGATCAAGGCCGAGGGCATGAACATCGGCGGCACGATGACGGTCGAGGGCGTCGAGGTCTCGCTCGTCCTCGCCTTCCACACGGCGGAGAAGGGCCACCCGACGGGCACCGTCATCCGCCTCGACGGCAAGACGATCTACCACGCCGGCGACACCTGCCTCTTCGGCGACATGAAGATCATCGGCGAGTTCTTCGCGCCGATCGACCTCGCCTTGATCCCGATCGGCGACCGCTTCACGATGGGCCCGCCCTCGGCCGCGAAGGCCGTGGAGTGGCTGCGCCCGCGGCGCGTCGTGCCCATGCACTACGACACCTGGCCGCCGATCGCCCAGGACCCGCGCAGGTTCAAGGAGCTCGTCGGCGACCGGAGCGAGGTCGTCATCCTCGAGCCGGGCCAGTCCATCGAGGTTTGAGAGCCGTCGCGAAGACCGACGTCGCCGGCTACAGCCTCAGCGCCGACGCGCCCGACCCGGCGGTCCGCACGAGGAACGACTCGCTCCCGACCGGGTGATCGTGCGGCACGTGGTTCAGCCGCTCGACCCAGCGCAGGTAGGTCTTGAAGGCGTCGCCTTCGCTGGCGAACGGCTCGTAGAAGAGGGCGCGGACCTCGTCCTTCAGCACCTCGCCCTCGATCATGGCGTTGTAGAGCTTGTCGCCGAGGATGTAGCCGAGGCCGTGCGCGGCGGCGTCCACGACCCGCGACGACTCCTCGTAGAGGCGGCGCAGCGGCGGGAACCGCCGCGTCCTCAGGTAGCGGCGCTCGGCGGCGAGGTGGCGCAGGACCTCGCGCGCCATCGTCCGGATCTCGCTCCCCGCCAGGTCGAGGCGCTTGCGCTTCGTGCGCAGGACGAGCTCGACGTGGTCGCGCTCGCTCAGGCAGGCGCGCTTGGGGTCGATGATCCGCGAGCCGAAGAACCCGAGCGCCTCGACGATCGTCTTGAAGTAGAAGGCATCGCGGCGCGACCGCGGCCTCGCGGTCCCGTTCCAGCCCGCGCAGAGCGTGTTGAGGAAGTGCGACGCCTCCTCGGCCGCGCGGTGGAGGGAGAGGTCGGCGAGGTAGATCACGTTCGCCCGCGGGATGAAGTAGCTCTCGCTGGCCGCGATCTGGCGCTTGATCTCGAGGATGTCGTGCGGGCCGAACCGCGGGTCGCGCTCGAGGGCCTCGAGGAAGCCCAGGTCGCCCGCCGTGTAGACGATGAAGTCGTCGAGGCCCGGCTCGTCGATCTCGAGGAAGCCGGCGATCGTCTTCACGATCTCGTGGATCTGCTCGCCGTAGTCGGGGGCGTCGTCGGCGTCGTCGGCGTCGTCGTCGTCCTCGTCGCCGCGGTGCCGCCAGTCGGGGTGAACGACGGGGGACAGCTCGGCGTGGTTCTGCTCCCAGTTCAGGTAGCTCTGGAGCTTGACGAGCGGGGTCGCGGTCAGCACGCAGAAGCTGTCCTCGGCGAGCCGGACGCAGTCGACGACGCGCTCGAGGTGCTCCTCCGCGAGCCGCCAGTAGATCGACTCGACGTTCTGGTGGACGATCAGCCGGCGGCGCTCGAGGCGCTTGCGGCGCAGCAGGCTGTCGACGATGAGCGGCAGGTGGTCGCGGGCGACGTGCAGGTCGCCGTCGAAGACGAACACCAGCGCTTCCGGACGGGCCTCGGTCTCGCGGACGATCGTCTCGGCGGCGCGGAAGTCGCGCTCGAGGATCCGGTCGCTCCGGTCCGAGGACGGGTCGCAGTTGATGCCGACCACGCGCAGCCCGCGGCGCCGGCAGAAGTCGAGGATCGCCCGGTACGGGGGCCAGTGGAAGTCCCACGTGTTCGCGTAGTCGATCGCCTTGAGGAGCTGGATGTCGTCGAGCCGTCCGTCGAGGTAGGCGTCGATCGAGGCCTGGTCCTCGATCGCGATCATCTCGATCGCGACGATCACCTCGCGCTCCCGCGACAGGTCCTCGATGAGGCGGAGGGCGGTCGCCTGCGACTGGCGGAGCGTGTGGTAGTCGCCGCAGTAGAGGATCGACGCCTTCGCGGCCGCCTGGAGGAGCTCGCGCTTGCTCGAGACGCGGCCGTACCCCGTCTCGAACTCCTTCCAGTACTCCTCGTAGTAGAGCGTGACCGCGGGCGCGATCCTCCCCACGGACGACTCGATCTCGTCCTTCAGGCGGTCGACGATCCGCTTCTGGATCGCGATCAGCTCGTCGCGCGGCGTCACGTCTCTGTACTCATATCCACGCGCTGTGTCGCAGTTTACGTCACTCCGACTCGAGCCTATCAAGGCGCGGTCGGCGGTTCAAGGATGCTTGCTCGAGATCGGCACGCCGTCTGCGCTGGCGAGTCGTCGAGGGCGGTCCGCCCGGGGGACCGGAGCCCCCCCCTCTCGCCGGCGTGGCCGGATGTCGCGCCCGTGGTGGCCGCGGGCGCGACCGAAGCGGCTCAGCGCGCCTGTCCCGCGATCACGTGCAGGTGCGGGGCGACCGTCCCTCGCCGCCCACCCGAGGCCCGGTCGAAGAGGCCCTGGAGCTTCACCCTATCGAGGTCTAGCGTCGGCTCGAACCCGTGCGTCTCGAGCAGGTGGGCCGCGGCCTCGGACGACCGCAGCCAGTAGCGGATGGGCTCCCCCACGGCCTTGAGGAAGAGACGGGGTATGACGCGCCGGAACGGGTCGAGCGGTCTCGTGAGGTCCGGCCGGACCCAGACGTCGAGGACGACGGTGCTCCCGACGGCCGCGAGGACGCGGACGGACTCGAGGGTCGCGTGGACCGCCTCCTCCGGAAGGTAGTAGGAGACGCCCTCCCAGATGAAGAGCGTCCGCTCGCGGGGGTCGAGCCCCTCCTCGAGGAGCCGGTCGATCAGGCGCTCGCGCTCGAAGTCGAGCTCGACGTAGCGGACGTGGGTCGGGACGCGGCCGAGGACGTCGGCGACGGCCGCCCGCTTCCGCCGCGACAGCGCCGGGAGGTCGACCTCGAACCAGCGCGCCGGACCCTTCGGCGGGGCGAGGCGGTAGGCCCGGGAGTCGTACCCGGCGCCGAGGATCGCGACCTGGGCGGCCCCGGCCCGCGTCGAGTCGAGGACGAGGTCGTCCATCGTCCGGTGCCGGGCGAGGAGGAAGGGCGCGAGGCCGACGAAGGGGAGGTCGAACGAGCGCGCGAGGGCCGCCCCCGCGAGCCCCGAGACCCGCGAGCCGGACGCGTCGAGGAGCGGGCCGGCCAGGGGGTCGTCGAGGACGCGGCGGTCCGGCGGGTAGCGCTGCTCGCGGGCCCGGATCAGGGCCACGATCTCGGCCGTGATGCTGGGCCGCGCCTCGGGCGAGGCGCTCACGGGAGGAAGACCGGCCCGGCGGGCAGGCCCTCGCGCGTGCGCGGGTCCTGGACGAGGAGCCGGCAGCGTTCGAAGAAGACGCGCGCGCTCTCGGGGAGCGAGGCGTCGAAGACGACGACGTCGGCCCCGAACCAGCGCCGGTCGCGGTCGACGGCGAGGGCGGCCCTGGTCAACGCCTCGAGGTCGCCGCGCGCCGCCCCTCCCGCGCCCGTGCCCGCGCCCGTGCCCGTGCCCGTGCCCGTCCCCGCGCCCGTCCCCGCGCCCGTCCCCGTGCCCCCCTCCCCCGCCCCGCGCCGCCTCGCCGTCCGCACCAGCGACTCCGGGTCGTTGGCCACGAACAGCACCGCCGTCCCGGCCGCGCTCCCGCCGAGCCGGATCTCGGCCACGTTGTCCCACCCGAGCGTCCAGAACCACTCGCCGTGGACCATCTCGAGGCCCTCGCGGGTGATCGCGAGGTAGCGCTCGGGCCGGCCGAGCACGGCCCGGAGCCCGTAGACGAGCACGGCGGCGGCGAGCGCGGCGAAGAGCGCCGCCCCGAGCGGCCGCTCGTACCACTGGAGCACGTAGGCGAACGTGGCGAGGAAGATGACGCCGATCCCGAACGTGCCCGCCCGCCACGTGCGCGACGGCCCGAGGAACGGCGACGGCAGCGGCGGGACCTCGACCGACTCGATGAAGAGCCCGAGCCGCGTCCGCCCGGCCGCGGCGCTCATGCCGAAGCACAGGGCCGCGAAGACGAGGGCCGCGAGGACGATCGGCAGGCCGCCGTCGGGGACGCGGCGCGTCGCGATGAGGAAGGCGGCCGCCAGCACGAGGCCGGTCGCGACCGCGAGGGCGACGAAGTTGATCACGCCGAAGCGCCGCAGGAAGCCGAAGCCGGAGAGGGGCGGCGCGGGCGAGGGCGCGGGCGCCGGCGCGGGCGCGGGCGAGGTCGACGTCCCCATCGCCTAAAGGTTACCCGCGCCCGCCTCGGCATCGCAACGGAGGCTCAAGTTTCAGGTCGGCCCGGCCGATGCCTAGAAACGCCGCCATCCCGCCCGCGTCCCGACGCCCGGGCGAAGCGAGGCGGGGGAGAGAGCCAGTGCGAGAGGGGACCGTCATGAGCGCTCATCGGGAGCCCTACCAGGACTGCGTCGCCGTGGGCGGCGAGCTCGGGACGTCGACGTCGAAGTTCTGCGCGGAGGACACGGTCACCGTCCTCACGTCGGTCGTCGGCGACGCCCTCACCCCCGCCCTCGAGGAGAGCTGGCGGCGCATGAACCGGTCGCGCGACCGGCGCTTCGCCCGCAACCTCGCGATCTTCGACGAGGCGCGCGGGGCCTGGCGCTACGTCGGGGCGATGACGCGCTCGAGCGAGCGGCCCTCCTGGTTCACCGAGAAGGGGCTCATCCAGTCGCCCGAGGACGCGTTCGTCGCCGTCCAGGCGGGCCTCTTCCTCCTCTCCCGGGCGCGGCGCGAGGCCGGGCTCGGGCCGCTGCGCAAGGTCGGCATGGGCTTCGGCGTGCCCGTCAAGGCGGGCGAGGACGCGGCCGACGACTTCTTCCGCTACCTGAAGTCGCGCCTCTCCCGCGAGGGCGACGCCAGCCACCTCCACATCCGGGCGAAGAACGTGGCGACCGGCGAGGTCGAGGAGACGCGCATCCGCCTCTCGTTCGTGGCCCTCCAGTTCCAGGGTTACGGGGCGTACATGTCGCTCCTCTTCGGCAAGTACGGCATGAAGCTCTACAACACGTACGTGATCGACGTCGGCCACGGGACGTGGATCAAGCTGCCCGTGATCGAGAACGAGGTCGACATGCTCCTCGCCGACTCGGTCCCGCAGGGCATGCACACGATCACGGAGAACATAAGCCGCGTCATCTTCGAGCGGAGCCGCCAGCGCTTCCGGATCCCCGAGCAGCGGATCATGGAGAAGCTCCCGCGCGGCGACTTCCGGCTCGAGATCCCGGGCGAGGGCGTCCTCGACTTCCGCCCGCTCCTCGAGGCGGAGGCGGCGGCCCTCGCCGAGTCCATCCTCCAGCGCGTGCGCCTGGACCTCCAGGCCCTCTCGCGGCGCGGCCAGTTCGTGGACTACTTCGCGGTCGCGGGCGGCGGCGCGCCCCTCGTCTTCCCCGCGATCCGCGAGGGGGTGCGCCGGTTCTTCGACTGGGCGCCCGAGGTCGCCTTGGCGCGCGTGATCGACGTCTCGACCCTCGGCCTCGGCGGCCCGCGGACGATCAACGCCCTCGGCTTCATGCTCCTCGCCCGGGACCAGATCGCCCTCGAGCTCGGCGAGCCGGTCGACCCGCACTTCGAGGTGAGGCGGACGGTCTCGGACGAGCTCGAGCCGGGGGCCCCGTCCGAGGCGCCGGGGGCGCCGGCCGCGATCCCGGAGCTCGCGGCGATCGCGACGGCGGCGGCGTCCAAGCGGACCGTGACGGTGGGATAGGAGGCAGGCGATGCGGCGGCTTCCGAAGACGACGGCGGCGGCCCAGGGAGCGGGCGCGCCCAGCGCGATCGAGGTCGGGGCGAAGCGGGCGGGGGTCGTGGCGCGGGCGCTCGGCGCCCTCGCGCGCGAGCTCGGCTGCGGGCAGGACGAGGCCCTCGAGCGGGCGCTCGGCTTCTACCGGCGCGTCGCCCGGTGCGCGCGCGTCGACGGCGCGAGCCCCGAGGAGTGGCTCGACGACCTCGTCGCCTCGCGCTCGGGCGCGTACCCGGCCGGCCTCGACGGCGTCGACGGTCGCGGGGCGCGCGTCCGCGACATCTTCCAGATGCAGGCCCTCCTCGACCTGAGGCGCGACGTCATCGAGCTGCGCGAGCGCATGGTCGGCCTCGGCGCGACGGGGACGCCGGCCGCCGCCGGGACCGAGGCCGCGGAGGCGCCGGCCGCCGCCCCCGCGCCGTCGCCGGTCGAGATCCTCCGCCGGGCGCGGGCCGAGCGCGATGCCGCCCGCAAGTCCGCCCGCGGGCGGAACCGCGGCGGCAGGAAGGAGGAGGCGGCGGCTCCGGAGCCCGCGCCCGCCCCGTCCTCCCCTTCCCCTTCCCCTTCTCCTTCCCCACTCCCTGCTCCTGCCCCCGTCCCCGTCCCCGTCCCCGCCCCCGTCCCCGTCCCGGCCGCGGCCGCCGCCCCCGTTCCTCCGCCGGCCCCGCCGCCCCTGCCCGTGCCCCCGCTGCCGCCGCCCGAGCCGGCCCTGTACCCGACCCCGATCGAGCCGCCCGTCCGCCCCGACTACGAGGCGCGGCGGTCGAGCGTCGCCAAGCTCATCTTCTGACCGGAGGCCGCCCCATGGAGCGTCTGCTCATCATCGATCCCGGGGACACGACCACCCGCGCGGCCGCCTACGACCTCGAGGGCGCGGAGCCGCGCCTCCTCGGGCGGAGCGAGCTCGAGAGCGCCGCCCTCATCGTGGACCCCGGCACGCCGCGCGCGCCCGGGATCGCGATCGTCGACCCCGTGGGCGGGGCCGCGGCCCTCGTCGGCGAGCCCGCCGCCGACCTCGCCGGCGCCGACGCCTTCCTCGCCGCCTCTCCCGACGCCTGGAAGCTCCACGCCATCGTCCGCGCCCTCCTCTATCGCCACTTCGCGGGCGGGGAGCGGGTGCGGGTGCTCCTCATCGCCGACGCCGAGGGCGAGAAGGCGGAGCGGCTCGGGGAGCTCGCCGCCGCCATCGACGGGGAGCGCGTCGACGTCACCGTCGCCGTCGGCCTCGAGGGGCGGCTCGACGCGCGGACCTTCGAGGTCGGCGCCGAGGTCGAGCAGGCGGGCCTCTGCCTTCACGAGCGGGCCGACGCCCTCGGGCTCTTCGACGGCGACCGGCCCGTCGCCGCGCTCGACATCGGCCACCGGACGAGCCGCTTCTCGCTCCTCGACCCCGAGGCCGGGATCGTCGACACGCTCACGATCCCGACGGGCGGCGCGACCTACGTCGAGCACGTCCTCAGCCGCGGCCGCGAGCTCGGGGCCCTCTCGTGCCGCGAGACCCCCGTCCTCCGCCAGATCCGCGCCGGGACGGCCCTGGCGCTCGACCTCGGCGGGGTCACGGTCCTCGCCGGCCGCCTCCTCGACGCCCCGCACCGGGCCCTCGACGACGCCCTCGCGGCCGAGATCGGCTCGCGCCTCTCGCGGCGGGTCGAGCAGGGCGCGCCGCCCCCCGGCGCGCTGCTCGTCTCGGGCGCCCTCGCCCGGGCGCACCTGCCGACGCTCGCGAACCGGCTCGCGGCCCGGGGGCACCCGTTCGCGCGCCAGGCGGCGCTCCCGCCCGCTCCGACGCCCCTGATCGAGGGGGCGCTCCGGCTCGCGCTCGGGGCGGGCGCGACGCTCGGCTGACGGAGGTCCGCGCCGACGCTCTATAATGCGCCCGGCCCTCCTCGGGGTCGCGAGCACGGCGGGGGTGAAGGTCCGTCCGTGGAGCAACGGGATCGAACGCATCACCCTCTGGGGAGGCCCCGTCTTCATTCCCTGGAGGGACGCCGTCATCCGAGCCGGCGTCCTGCGCTGCGTGGTCGAGGGGCGCGGCGGAGCGAAGATCTCCGTCAACCGCAGTCTGAGGGGCATCGGCACGTTCGCCCGCCTCGCCCTCCAGCGCGTTCCGGTTGCCGCCGGCGCGAACGCCGACGGGTGGCTCAAGGCCAACCTGAACGAGGACCTCGAGCGGCTCCGGAGATCGGGGCTCGAGGACGGCGAGCCCGGGCCGTACGTGCCGCTCCCGGGCGGCGGGTCGCTCCGCGCCTGAGGCGACGGCGCGACGGAGCCAACGGGGGCGGTCGTCCTTGCCGCCCGCCCGCGAGCCCGCTATCCTAGCGGGTTTCCATGCCCTCGCTGCTCGGCGATCTCCGTCGCGACGACCCCGTCCGCGCGCTGCTCGACGCGCTCGTCGCCGGCGGCCCCGGCGCCGTCGCCCGCGCCGGCGGGCTCTACGGGTCGTCGCCGGCGCTCGTCGTGGCCGCGGCCCGGGAAGCGCTCGCCGAGGCCGGCGCGGGCCCGCTCGTCGTCGTCGCGCCCACGACCGAGGCGGCCGAGGAGGTCGAGGACGACCTGCGCACGTTCGCGGGCCCGGACGCCCCGATCCTCGCCTTCCCGGCCTGGGAGGCGCTCCCGTCGAGCGACGCCCACCCGGACCACGAGCTCGTGGCCGAGCGCCTCGAGGTCCTGCGTCGCCTGGCGGCCGGCGAGGCGCCGGGGACGGCGATCGTCGCCCCGGTCGCGGCCCTGCTCGAGCCCGTGCCGCCGCCCGGGGATGTCGCCGGGTCGGCGATCGCGATCCTCGTGGGCGACGAGGCGCCGCTCGACCTGCTCTCGCAGGCGCTCGAGCGCGCCGGGCTCGCGCGCGTGCCGATGGTCGAGCTCCCGGGCGAGTGGGCGGCGCGCGGCGGGATCGTCGACATCTTCCCGGTCTCGGGCGGCGGGCCCTACCGGATCGAGCTGTTCGGCGACCGGGTCGAGTCGATCCGCGAGTTCGACCCCGACACGCAGCGCTCGACGCGCGCCCTCGACCGCTTCGAGGTCTTCCTCGGCTCCGTCCGCGACCTCTTCCGCGGGGCGAAGGTCCACACGCGCTCGCTCCTCGACGTCCTGCCCGCGGGCGCGCGCGTCGCGATCGTCGAGCCCGAGCGGGTCGCGGGCGAGGCGACCGAGCTCGGGCGCCGCTTCTCCGGGTCGGGCGACCTCCTCCCGGCCGCGGGCGTGGTCGAGGGCCTGGCCCGCTTCCCGCGCCTCGAGCTGGCGGCGCTGCCGTTCCCGGCCGCGGCGGCGGCGGTCGACCTCGACATCGGCTCCGTCGAGCGAGTCAACCCGCCGGCGCCGCTCCCGACCGAGTCGGCCCTCGCCGGCGACCTGCTCTCGCGGCTCGCCGCCGGCCTGCGCGAGCTCGCGGCCGGCGGGACGCGCATCACCGTCTACTGCCAGCGCGAGGGCGAGCGCGAGCGCCTGGCCGAGATCCTGGGCGGCGCCGGCCTCGACTCGGCCGTCGCCATCGAGGCGGGCTCGATCGCCCGCGGCTTCCACCTGCGCCGGCTCGGGCGCGCGCTCGTGACGACGCGCGAGGTCTTCCGGCGCTCGGCGGCCGCCGCCCGCCGCGCCCTGGCGCCGGCGCCGCGCCGCAGCCGGCCGGGCCGTCCGATCGAGAGCTTCCTCGAGCTCGCGCCCGGAGACCTGGTCGTCCACCTGGTCCACGGGATCGGACGGTTCCTGCGCGTCGAGAAGATGACGGACCCCGCGGGCCAGGCGCAGGAGTACCTCGCCCTCGAGTACGCCGACCACACGGTCGTCTACGTCCCGGCGACGAAGATCGACCTCGTCCAGCGCTACGTCGGGGCCCGGGGCTTCGCCCCGCGGCTCTCGAAGATCGGCACGGCCGGCTGGCAGCGCCAGAAGGAGAAGGCGAAGGAGGCGGTCCTGGACCTCGCCGCCGACCTCCTGTCGGTCCAGGCGGCGCGCGACGTGCGCCCGAAGCCGCCGTTCCCGCCGGACGACGCGTGGCAGCGGGAGCTCGAGGGCGCCTTCCCGTTCGACGACACGCCCGACCAGGCGCGGGCGACGGCCGACGTCAAGCGCGACCTCGAGTCGCCGCGCCCCATGGACCGGCTGCTGTGCGGCGACGTCGGCTACGGCAAGACCGAGATCGCCGTGCGCGCCGCCTTCAAGACGGCGATCGCCGGCAAGCAGGTCGGGATCCTCGTCCCGACGACGGTCTTAGCCGAGCAGCATCTCGAGACGTTCCGCGAGCGCGTGGCGCCTTACCCCGTGCGCGTCGAGTGCGTGAGCCGGTTCGCGACCCAGGCGACCCAGCGGCGCATCCTCGCCGAGACGCGCGCCGGCGAGGTCGACATCCTGATCGGCACGCATCGCCTGCTCTCTCAGGACGTGGGCTTCAAGGACCTGGGCCTCCTGATCATCGACGAGGAGCAACGCTTCGGCGTCGTCCACAAGGAGCGGCTGAAGCGCCTGCGCGAGACGATCGACATCCTGACGCTGACGGCGACGCCGATCCCGCGCACGCTCCACATGTCCCTCCTCGGGATCAAGGACATCTCGATCCTCGAGACGCCGCCCCGCGGACGCCTGCCGATCAAGACGCTGATCGAGCGCTACTCGCCCGACCTCGTGCGCGACGGGATCCTGCGCGAGCTCTCGCGCGGCGGGCAGGTCTTCTTCGTCCACAACCGCGTGCAGACGATCGACCGCGTGGCCGAGCGGCTCGAGGCGCTCGTCCCCGAGGCCCGCTTCACGGTCACGCACGGGCAGATGGACGAGCGGCTGCTCGAGAAGCGCATGCTCGCCTTCTACCACGGCGAGGTGGACGTCCTCGTGACGTCGGCGATCATCGAGAGCGGCCTCGACATCCCGCGCGTGAACACGATCTTCCTGAACCGCGCCGACCGCTTCGGGCTCGCCGAGCTGCACCAGCTCCGCGGCCGCGTCGGACGGTCGAAGCACCTGGCCTACGCCTACCTGCTCCTGCCGCGGCGCCGGCCGGTGACCGAGGTCGCCGAGCGGCGGCTCCGCGCCATCCAGGAGTTCAGCGACCTCGGCGCCGGCTTCAGGATCGCGATGCGCGACCTCGAGATCCGCGGGGCCGGCAACATCCTCGGGCCCCAGCAGTCGGGCCACATCGCGAGCGTCGGCTACGACCTTTACTGCCGCCTGCTGAAGGAGGCGGTCGAGGAGCTCGGGCGGCGCGAGCAGGCGCCCGGCCCCCCCGGCTCCGCTCCCGGCCCGGTCGGCGCGGCGGCCCCGGCGGGCCCGGCCGCGGACGTTCCGCCGCCCCCCGAGGAGGGGATCGAGATCGAGCTCGCCCTCGACGCCTACATCCCCGACCGCTACGTCCCCGACCCGAAGCAGAAGATGGAGGCCTACCGCAAGCTCGCGACCGCGCGCACGGACGCCGACCTCGACGACGCGACGGCCGAGATCCAGGACCGCTTCGGCAAGCCGCCGCGGAACGTCCGCGCGTTCCTGTCGCTCGCGCGCCTGCGGGTCGCCTGCGAGCGGCTCGGGGTCGTGCGCGTCTCGGCCCAGGACAAGGTCGCGATCCTCCGCTACCGCGGCGACGGCAAGGCGCTCCTCCTCCAGCTCGCCTTCGCGCGCGCGAAGACGATCGCGCCCGAGCCCGGCACGCTCTACGTCGTCATGCCGGCGAAGGACCTTCCCCCCGACCGCGTCCTGGCCGAGCTCCTGCGGGCCCTGGCCCCGCCGCCGGCCGCGACGGCGCCTCCCACTTCGACCCACCCGACCGCGATCCGCAAGCGCCAGGAGGTTTGAGCCGGGGGCGCGTTGACGCTCGCGCTCGGAGGATGGTATATTCCCTCCGTGGTGGGGGAAAGTGGGAAGAAGTGGCAGAGTCGCCCCTGATGTTCATCGGCGAGCACGAGGCGACCCTCGACGCGAAGAACCGCGTGGTCTTCCCGGCGAAGCTCCGCGATGCCGTGCCGCCGGGGGAGCGCGACCGGTTCGTCTGCACGATCGGCCTCGACGGCTGCCTCTTCCTCTACACGAAGACGGGGTGGGACAAGGTGGTGCGGGCGCTCGAGGAGCGCGTCGGCGCCTACGCGCTCGGGTCGACCGACCTCCGCCGCTTCCAGCGGGCCTTCTACAGCCGCGCCGAGCCGTGCGAGCTCGACAAGCAGGGGCGCTTCCTGCTGCCGCAGAAGCTCCGGCAGGAGGCCGCGATCGACCGGGAGGTCGTCTTCGTCGGCGTCTCGGACCGGGTCGAGCTCTGGGACGCGCGCCGCTGGGCCGCGGCCCAGGCCTCGACGGGGCCGGACGAGTTCGTGCGGCTCGGGGAGCAGATCTTCCAGGGACGCCCGACCTGAGCGAGGGGGGGCCTGGCCGCGCGCTCCGCGGCGGGGGGTTCGGGGGGCGGAGCCCCCCGAAGACGAAGACAGGTGAGGAGTGTGTGAGTCGATAGATTCGGACGCTCCGAGCCGATAAGGACAGAGGTGCCCGCACGGGGCGGGCGCCGGTCGGCCGAGGGACGGAAGATGGCGGACGCGCGGGACACGCCGGGGTTCACGGGAGCACAGACGGAGCGGTTCGTGCCGCTCGGCGGAAGGCTCCGGATCCTCGATGCGGCGCGCCGCGTCTCGACGACGACCGGCGGCCCCGTCGCGGCCGCGGCCGCTCCGCGGCCGCAAGAGGCCCGCCCCCCGGCCGGCAAGGCCGCCGAGGCCGAGCGCCTCGAGCGGCTGCTGAACAGCATCCTCCGCCTGTTCGCCCAGGGACGGCTCTGCCTGCGCCCGCGCGAGGACGCGCACGCGGTCGCGGCCGGCCAGGAGCTCCAGGCGGCGGCGGCGCGGCTGCGCCGGGGACGGAACGGCGGCGGCGCGCCCGAGCGCGGGCACGAGCACGTGCACGAGCACGAGATCGAGGACGAGAGGATGGATTGGGCGGCCAGGCCGCCAGGGGGGACGGACGGATGACGGCAGCGGCGATCACGGCCCATCACCCAACGACGGCGACGGCGTCGGCGCCGGCGCCCGCGGCGCCCCTCTTGCCCGCGGCGCCCGCGGCGCCGGCGACCCCGGCGCGGTTCGTCGAGGCGCGCGAGCAGATCGGCGCCGTGCGCGACCTGCTCGCCCGGGCGGGAAGCGAGAGGCGCGAGGTGCGCGACGAGGAGCTCCTGGCGCGGCGCCCGGAGCTCCTGGCCCTCTTCGAGCGCCTCGCCCGCCTCCAGGGGCGCGGCGGGGCTTACGGGGCGGTCCGCTTCGGGCCCGAGATCGAGGCCCTCTTCGGGCGGCTCTACGGGCTCGAGCCGGACATCGCCGCCGGCTCTCACTGATCCCGGCGGGGGACCGGCTGCCGCCCGGGCCGCCGCCGCCGCCGCCGCACGTCCCCGTCCTCGCCGCCGAGGTCGCGGCGTTCCTGCGGCCGCGGGCGGGCGCGCGGTTCCTGGACGGGACGGTCGGCGCCGGCGGCCACGCGCGCGTGCTGGCGCCGGGGCTCCGGCCCGGCGGGCTCTACCTCGGGCTCGACCGCGACGCGCACGCGCTGGCGGTCGCGCGCGAGCGGCTGCAGGACCTGGGGGATGTCGTGCGGCTCCGGCACGGGCGGTTCGGGGACCTCGAGGCGGCGCTCGCGGCCGCGGGCTTCCCGCGCCTCGACGGGCTTCTCCTCGACATCGGCGTCAGCTCCATGCAGTTCGACACGCCCGGGCGCGGCTTCGCCTTCGACCGCCCGGGGCCGCTCGACATGCGCATGGACCCGGAAGAGGCGACGGACACCGCCGCCGACCTCGTGAACGACCTCCCGGAGCGCGACCTCGCCGACCTCATCTTCCGCCTCGGGGAGGAGCGGCTCTCGCGCCGGATCGCGCGGGCGATCGTCGAGGCGCGCCGCCGCGCGCCGATCCGCACGACGGACCGGCTGGCCGACGTCGTCGCCCGGGCCGTCCCGCGGTCCGCCGACACCCGCCGCCTCCACCCGGCGACCCGCACGTTCCAGGCGCTCCGGATCGCCGTCAACGACGAGCTCGGCGAGCTCGAGCGGGCGCTCGAGGCCGTGCCGCGCGTCCTCGCGCCGGGCGGGCGGGCGGCCGTGATCTCGTTCCACAGCCTCGAAGACCGGCTGGTGAAGCACGCGTTCCGCGAGGGGGCGAAGGCCGGCCGGCTCGCGGTCGTCACGAAGAAGCCGGTCGTCGCCGGCGAGGACGAGGTCCGGGCGAACCGCCGCGCCCGGAGCGCCAAGCTGCGCGTGGCCGAGCGACCGGGGGAGGGCCGAGCGTGGGGGTCATCCGCTACCTGATCGCGCTCGGCCTCATCCTCGCGCTCGGCCTCGCGACCGTGCGCGAGCAGGTGCGGGCGATGCGCGCCGGATACCGGATCCAGGAGCTCGAGCGGCGGAGGGAGCAGCTCGTCGAGATGCGGCGCCGGCTCGAGGTCCAGAGGGAGCGGGAGTCGCGGCCGGACCTGCTCGTGGGGCGGGCGACGAAGCTCGGGATGCCGATCCCGGATGCCCGGCCGAAGGCGCCGACCGAAGCCGCCGTCCCCGGAGCGCCCCCGGAGCAGTAGGCGCAGGCGCGCGGGCCCGGCTCCGCGAGATCCGGCTCTCTCGACACGGTGAAGGACCGGAGGACACGGAGGTCCTCACGCGGCGGCGGTGGCGAGGGTCGGCGCGGCCTCGCTCGCGTGCTCGCCGTTGCCGTCGGCCGGCTCCTCCGCGACCCGGCCGAGGCGCACGGAGATGGGCGCCGAGACGCCCGGCTCGGGCATCGTGATCCCGTAGAGGGCGTCGGCCGACGCCATCGTCCGCTTGCTGTGCGAGACGATCAGGAACTGGCTGCGATCGACCATCTCCCGCAGGAGGGACGAGAGGCGCGTGACGTTGTGCTCGTCGAGGGCGGCGTCCACCTCGTCGAGGATGCAGAAGGGGCCGGGCTTGGCGCGGAAGACGGCCATGAGCAGGGCGACGGTCGCGAGCGTCTTCTCGCCGCCCGAGAGCAGCGAGAGCGTCCGCGCCTCCTTGCCGGGCGGGCGCGCCTGGACGTCGACGCCCGCCTCGAGCGGATCGGCGCCGGCCTCGAGGACGAGGTCCGCCCGCCCGCCCCCGAAGAGCTTGCGGAAGATCGTCTGGAAGTGCCCGCGGACCGCCTCGAACGTCTCGAGGAAGCGCGTCCGGCAGTGCTCGTCGATCCGCTTGAGCGCGAGGCGGAGGTCCCCCTCGGCCTTCTCCAGGTCGGCCTGCTGGACGGCGAGGAAGGCCCGCTTCTTCTCGACCTCCTCGGCCTCGGCGATCGCCTCGAGGTTGACGTTGCCGAGCGCCTCCATGGCCTCGCGGAGGCGCGACGCCTCCTCCTCGGCCACGACCTCGTTGAAGGCCGGGGCGCCCGGCGCCTCCGGCTCGGGCGGGGCGAGGGCCTCGAGGTCGGCCCCGAGGTCGTCCTTCAGGCGCCCGGCCAGGTCGGCGAGGCGGTGCTTCGCCTCGCGCTCGGCGGCCCGGACGTCGGCCAGGAGCGCCTCGAGGCGCCCCCGCTTCTCGATCGCCTTCTGCTCCTTCTCGCGCGTCTCGCCGAGCTCGCGCGCCGTCCGCTCGAGCTCGCGGCGCTCGGCCTCGGCCGCCGCCTCGCGCTCGGCGCGTCGCTTCGCCAGGGCCTCGGCATCGGCCTTCGCCCGCTCGCCGGCCTCGCGCGCCGCCTGGAGGCGGCCGCGCGCCTGGTCCTGGTCGCCGCGCGTCTGGGCGAGCGCCTTCCGCGCCTCCTCGGCCTCGCGCTCGGCGCGCGCCGCCGTCGCCCGCAGGCCCTCGACGTGCGCGGCCCCGCGGGCGAGGCCGAGGCGCGCCTCCTCGCGGGCGTCGCGGACCTCCGAGCGCTTCGCCTCGAGGTCCTCGAGCTGCTTCGAGAGGTCGGCGGCCCGCGCCTCGAGCTCGGTCGCCCCGGCCCGGAGCCGCGCCGCCTCCGCCCCGAGCGTCTTCCCCCGGGCGCCGCCGTCCTCGAAGTCGCGCGCGATCTCGGCGAGCTCGGACGACGCGATCCGGTCCTCCTCGCGGAGCCGCGCGAGCCCCTTCTCGCGCTCCTCGCGCTCCTTCCGGCCCCCGAAGGCGCGGAGCTTCGCCTCGGCCTGCTCGGCCCGCGCCCGCTCGAGCGCCTGGGCCGCCTGCTTCTCCTCGCCGCGGAGCCGCTCGAGCTCCGCCCGCACGGCCGCGAGCGCCAGGTCGAGGCTTGCCCGCACGGCGGCGAGCGCCTCGCGCTCGCACCGGGTCTCGATCCGCGATGCCTGCGCGCCGTGGCCGCCGGCGATCGTGCCCTCGGCGCCGATGCGCTCGCCGGCGAGGGTGACGGCGGCCTCGCCGGGCCCGAGCGCGGGCCGCAGCGCGAGGGCCGCCGCCCGGTCGGCGACGAGATGGACGCCGCCGGTGAGCCGCCGGAGGAGGATGGCGACGGCCGGGTCGTCGGCGCCGACGTGGTCGGCGAGGCACGCGCTCCGGGACACGAAGCCGCAGGGCGGCGTGTCGAGCGCGAACAGCGTCGCTCGCCCGGCGTCCGCCGCCGCAAGGTGGTCGAGCAGCGCCACGGCCCCGGCGGCCGTGCGGACGGCCACCCACTGCGCCGCGGGGCCGAGCGCCGCCTCGATCGCGAGCGCGTGCTTCCGGTCCGCGAGCTTCACGAGGTCGGCGAGCGGCCCGACGACCTCCGCCCGGGCGATCGCCCCGGGCGCGCCCGCCGGCCCGCCCGCCGCCCCGAGCGCGATCAGGGCGCGGGCGCCGGGCTCGAGGCCGAAGCCCTCGCGCTCGAGGCGGGCGATGGCCTCGATCCGCGCGTCCGCCTCGGCCATGCGCCGGCGCGTCTCCTGGAAGCGCTCCTCCGCCTCGCGGATCCGGCGCTCGACGTCCTCGCGCCGGGCCGAGCCGGCCCGCGCCTCGTCCTCGAGCTCCTCCGCCCGGGCCAGGGCGGCCTCGGCCGCGGCCGCGACCTCCCGCGCCTCGGCCTCGCGGGTGGCGAGCGTCGCCCGGACCTCGTCGCGCCGGCGCGCGAGCCGCTCCTCGCGGCTCTTCAGGACCTTCGTCCGCGCCTCGAGCTCGGCGAGCCCGTTGCGCGCCCGCGCCTCGGACTCGAGCGTGGCGACGAGGTCGCGGCGCGCCGCCTCCGCCTGCTCCTTCCCGAGCTGCGCCTTCCCGTCGAGGTCGGCCAGCTCGTTCTTCAGCGCCTCGGCGCGCGCCAGCAGCGACGCGTCCTCGACCTTGCGCGCGTCGGCCTTCCGCTGCGCGGTCTCGGCCTCCTTCGCGAGCGCCGCCGCCCGCGTCTCGAGCCCGTGGGCGTTGCGCTCGAGGCGCGCCGCCTCCTGCTCCAGGTCCTTCTCGCGCCGCCTCTCGTGCTCCGCCTCCTGGCGGCGGCGCTCGAAGGCGAGCTGGGTCTCGCGGAAGGCGGTCTCGGCCTCGGCGAGGGTCCGCTCCCGGCGGCGCCGGTCCTCGGCGAGCGCGAGGGCGGCGGCCGCCAGCGCCCCGGCCTCCGTCCCGAGCCGCGCCCGCTCGGCCTCGGTCGCCCGGGCCCGCTCGCGCGCCTCGGCCTCGGCGGCGAGGAGGGTCGCCTTCTTGCGCCGCGCGACCTCGAGCCTTAGCGCCCGCAGGCGCTCGCGCAGCTCGACGTAGCGGCGCGCCTTCTCGGCCTGCGACCGCAGGCGGCGCTCGCGCGCCGTCGTCTCGGCCAGGACCTCGGCGAGCCGCTCGCGGTCCTTCGCGGCGGTCGCCAGCCGCTCGACCGTCTCCTTCTTCCGGAGCTTGTGCTTGCCGATGCCGGCCGCCTCCTCGAGGACGGCGCGCCGCTCCTCGGGGCTCGCGTGGAGGAGGGCGTCGATCTTGCCCTGCTCGACGAACGCGCAGGCCGTCTGGCCGACGCCCGTGTCGAGGAGCAGCTCGCGGATGTCCCGGAGCCGGCAGGGTTTCCCGTTGAGGAGGTACTCGCTCTCGCCCGCCCGCGAGAGCCGTCGCGTCACCTTGACGTCGTCCTTCTCGACCGCGAGCAGCCGGTCGCGGTTGTCGAAGTGGAGCGCGACCTCGGCGAACGGGCTCGGGCCGCGCCGCCCGCCGCCGTTGAAGATCACGTCCTGCATGTTGCCGCCGCGCAGGCTCCTGGCGCTCTGCTCGCCGAGCGCCCAGCGGATCGCATCGACGACGTTGCTCTTCCCGCAGCCGTTGGGGCCGACGATCACCGTCAGCCCGCGCGTGAGCTGGATCTCGGTGCGGTCGGCGAACGACTTGAAACCGCAGAGCTCGAGCTTCGAGAGGTGCATGGGTGGGTTCCTCACCCGGCCGCGTTGTTCATAAGTTACAAACTATAAAGTGCACACGCCGGCGAATCCACCGGTTGTCCACAAGGCCGCCGGCCCTCGCGCGCCGGGCAGCCGCCATCAAGCGGGTTCGAAGATGATATCGGCCTTCTCGCCGCAGACGCCGCAGCGCCCCGGCGGCTCGAGGGGTCCGATCCGGGGCGCAGGCCCGCTCCGGCTGACGAGGATCGCCCCGCAGCGCCGGCAGGCCGAGTCGTTCCCGATCGGGTCGAAGAGGATGGAAGAGTAGACGGGGATAGGGGATAGGGTGGTGCGGAGCCGGGCGTGGGCGTGGCGCAGCGCCTGCACCTTCGGCGTCCTCCCGGGGGCGAGCGTGCTCGAGACGTGGACGGCGGACGGCCGGACGTCGGTCGCCAGGATCCGGCCGGCCTCGGCGAGGGCCGCGTCCGAGTCGTTGACGCCCTGGACGACGAGGAAGACCGCCTCGAGGTGAGCGCCTCCGGCCGCGAGGGCCCGTCCCGTCCGGACGACCGGCTCGACCCCGGCCGTCGCCCCGAGCGCGTGGTAGGCGTCGTTCCCGCCGAGGAAGACGAGGGCCGCCGCCGAGACGAGCGGGGCGATCTCGGTGACCGGCCCGTCGAGCCCGTAGCCGTTGGTCACGAGGATGTTGCGGAGACCCTCCTCGCGCGCCGGCGCCGCGATGTCGATCAGGAACTCGGGCCAAAGGAGGGCCTCGGGGCCGGCGTAGACGATCGCCCGCACGCCGCGCCCCGCGGCCGTGTCCACGAGCTCCGCCGGCGAGAACCAGCGCGACTCGGTCTCCTCGGGCGGCGGACCGACGTACGGGGTCGCCCGCTCGGGCAGGTTCGCCCCGAGGGAGGCGATCGAGAGGACGCTCGTCCCGGGGTGGAAGTGGTAGAGCGGCACCGACTCGATCGGGTCGACCGAGAGCCGCGTCACCTCCTCGTAGTTCTTGGCGTAGAGGATGCCGTCGATGTTGAGCCGGTAGCCGCACATTCCGGCCTCTCCCGGGGAGACCCGGCAGGCATGGGGGCACACGCGGCAATGCGCGACCCGCTCGGGGCCGGGGTCGTGGAAGCGAGCCGGGATCACCCTGTCAGGATATCAGAGAGACGAAGAGACGAAGACACGGAGGAAGAGAAGGAGAGGACCCAGAGGTCACAGCGTCCTACCCTGCCGCCACGGCCGCCACGGCCGCCACGACCGCCTCGACCCGCCCGCGCAGCTCCGGGCCGCGCGCCACGAACGGCGCCAGCCCGAGCGGCCGGGCGAGCAGGCGCGCCGCCCGCGCCGCCTCGGCGGCCGGCGCGGTTGCCAGGAGCCCGGCCCCGTAGGCGAAGTCGTGCGCCCCGCCCGGCCCCGCGCGGACGACGGTCCGCGCCGCCCTGAACCGCGCGAGGTCGAGGTCGGCGAGTCGCCGCCGCGCGAGCCCGAGGTCGGCGTCGCAGACGGCGACGGCGAGCCCGCGCCGCCCGCCCTCGGCGACCGCGCGCCGGGCGAGCCGGAGGAGGACCGCGGCGACCGCTTCCTCGGCGCCGGGGACGGCGTCCGAGCCGGCCGCGTCGCCGGCGAGGGCGCGCGCCGCCTCGACCCAGCCGACGAGGGCGAGCCCGTAGACGGCCCGGGCCGCCGGCGTCGCGAACGGGTCCGGGCGGACGGCCGGGGCCGCCGGCTCCCAGAGGGGGAGGGGCGGCCGCCAGACGTGGGCGAGCAGGTCGTCGGCCCGCGCCTTGAAGGCGTCGAGGGCCATGCCGAGCGCTCCCTCGAGCTCGCGCTCGAAGGCGGCGAGCGCGTCCGGCCCGCTCCCCGCGCGGTAGGCCGCGCGCGCGACGTTCAGGGCGACGAGCGCGGCGCAGCCCGCGTGGACGGCGGGCGCCGGCTCCGAGCCCGCGGCGGACGCGCGCCGCGAGGCGGGCGCGGGCGCGGGCGGCGCCAGCCCGCGGGCGAGGGGCGGGGCGAGGCCCGGCCCCTGGACGAGGACGTGGGCCGCCAGGGCGTCGAGCGCCGCCGCGACCGGCGCCGGCGGCGCCTCGCCGGCCGCGACCGAGACGACGCGAGCCGGCGCGGCCGGGGCGAGGCCATCCGCGTCCGGCGCCTCGAGCAGGAGACGGGCGGCCCGCTCGACCTCGGGCCCGAGCTCGCCGTAGGTCGCGTGCCACGTCCGGGCGCCCGGGCCGATCGCGGGCCGGCCCGCGAGCTCCGGGGGCGTGGCGCCGGCCACGTGGAGGAAGACGGCCGGGGCGACGCCGCCCGCCGCGGCCGCGAGCGCGCGCAGCATCTCGCGGACCTCGCGCCGGGCCGCCGGCTCCTTCTTGCGCACGAACGGCGCCAGCAGGACGTCCGCCCACGGGACGGCGACGGCCCGCCCGTGGCGCGCGGCCGCCCGGAGGACGGCCCCCGCGAGGGCCGCGCCCAGGTCGCCCGCCGTCGCGACCGAGCGTCCGCCCTGGACCTTGACGGCCTCGAGGTCGATCGCCCCCGCGACGAGGCGCAGCGGGCGTCCGAGGCCGGCTATGTGGATCTCGCCGGCGCGGTGCGCCTCGGCGGCGTCCGGCGGGTAGACCTCGGCGAGCGCGAGCCGGGCGAGGACGTCGGCGCCGGCCCCGCCCTCGGCGCCCTCGGGCGTGGCCGCCGCCCCGTCCTCGAGGAGCCGGCGCCGGATCTCGTCGGTGCGGACGACGACCTCACCGGGCCGCCCGAGCCGGAAGCGCTGCGCCAGCCGGCGGCCCGCGACCTCGAGGTCCACGAGCTCGCGCACGACCCCGGCCGTCACCCGCCGGACGCCGAGGGCGAAGACCTTCGCCTCGACGGCGGCCGCGATCTCGTCGGCGAGCGCCGTCTCGAGCCCGCGGCGCTCGAGGGCGACGACGATCCTGCCCTTGGCCCAGGGGTCGCCCGCCTCTCCGGAGGCCGACCCCGGGCCGGAGCCCGCCCCCGCCCCCGGCCCCTCGGCGAACCCGAGCCCGTCGTCCTCCGACCGCACCACGACCAGCTCCTCGCGCAGCCGGTCGCGCCGCTCGCGCCCGGCGACGAAGGCCGCCGCGACCCGGGGGTGGCCGGTGTCGAGCAGGAGCTTCTCGACCAGGTCGCGGAGGTCCGAGACCTCGGGGATCCGGTCGGTGAAGTGCTTCTCGAGGAAGTGGGCGACGACGAGGGCCAGCTCGCCGGCCGGGACGCCGTGCGGCTCACCGGCCTCGCGCGCCGCCTCGGAGATCGAGTCGGCGAGCTTCTCCGCCTCGAACCGGACGCGCCGGCCGTCGCGCTTCTTGATCCAGCGGAGCGCCACGGCCCCCGAGCCCCCCCGTCAGCGGCCGGACCCCCGGCGATCGCCGGGACGCCCTTCACCCCGAGCGCCGAGTATACTCAGAGCCTGTGAATCTATCGATTCACAAGCTCTTCGCTGATCTTCGTCTTCGGGGGGCTCCGCCCCCCGAACTCCCCGCCGCGGAGCGCGCGGCAAGGATTGGGCTTCGGCTTCCGCGCGCTCCGCTTCAGCGTCCGCCGAGCTCGTCGAGCAGCGCCCGCGCGTCCTCGCGGCCGGGGTCGAGCTCGAGCGCGCGCGCGGCCAGGGCGCGGGCGGCGGCGCGGTCGCCGTCGGCCTCGGCGAGGCGCGCGGCCTCGACCATCTCGCGCGCCTTCTCGCGGTCGCGGCGCTCGAGGGCGCGACGGCGCGCCGCCTCGGCCAGGCGGGCGTACGCCTCGAGGGCGCGGGCGGCGTCCGCCTCGCGCCCGAGGCGGCGGTAGGCCTTGGCGAGGTTCAGGGGCGCGGCCGGCTCATCGGGGAGGAGGGCGGCCGCGCGCTCGAGCTCGTCGGCCGCCTCGGCCCAGCGCTCGCGCCGCACGAGGACGATCCCGAGCTTGAGCCGCGCCTTCGCGTGACGGGCGTCGAGCGCGACCGCCCGCCGCAGGGCGGCCTCGGCGCCCGCGTCGTCGCCCACCTCGGCCCGCAGCACGCCCTGCTGGAAGGGCGTGTCGGCGAACCTCGGGTCGAGCTCGGCCGCGCGCTCGAGGGCGGCGAGGGCGCGCTCCCGCGCCCCGAGCCGCCCGAGCGCGACGCCGAGCGAGTAGTGGAGCTTCGCCTCGCGCGGCGCGAGCGCGATCGCCGCCTCGAACCAGCGCACCGCCGAGCCGCAGCGCTCGCCCTCGAGGTAGACGAGGCCGAGCACGTAGCGCGCGTCCACGTGGCGCGGGTCGGCCGCGGCCGCGCGCTCGAGCGCTTCCCGCGCCTCGCCGAGGCGCCGGGCCTCGTAGGCGCGGAGCCCGCGGGCGAACAGGGCGGCGGCGTCGTCCGCGGCGTCCGCCGGCAAGGCCCCGAGAACGAACAGGAGAGGGGCGGCGAGGAGGAGCCTGAGGGGGATGCCGCCTCGCGCCAACGTCAGGAGGCCGCGGTCGCGGCGGCGGGCGCGGCCCCGCCGCCCTCGGACTGCTCGATGCGGTGCTTCACCCACTTCTGCTCGCCGATGCCGATGATCGAGCTCGTGAGGAAGTAGAGCACGAGCCCCGCGGGGACGTTGTAGAAGAGGAAGCCGAAGACGACGAACATGTACGTCATCATCTTCTGCTGCGCCTCCTGCTGCGGGTCGGGCGGCTTCGGCTGCAGCTTCTGCTGGACGACCATGACGACGATCATGAGCAGCGGCAGGAGGTTGAACCAGTCGAAGTAGTGGCCGATGAGCGGCAGCTCGAGCCCCAGGTGGAACAGGCGGTCCGGCCGCGAGAGGTCGTCGATGTAGAGGAACGGCGTCTGGCGGAGCTCGATCGAGTAGGCGAGCGCGTTGTAGAGGCCGATGAAGACCGGGAGCTGGAGGAACATGGGGAGGCAGCCGCCGAGCGGCGAGACTCCGTGCTCGCGGTAGAGCTCCATGGTCTCGAGGTTCATCCGCTGGAGCGCCTCCTTCGAGCGCTTCCCCTTGTACTTCTCGCGGATGGCGTCCATCTTCGGCTTCAGCTTCTGCATCTTGTACATCGAGCGCTGCGACTTCACCGACAGCGGGTGGAGCGCCGCCCGGACGATGATCGTCAGCAGGATGATCGCGATCCCGTAGCTGTTCGTGAGCCCCTGGAGCGTCGTCAGGATCCAGAGGAAGACCTTCGACAGCGACTCCATGAAGCCCAGGTCGAGGAGCCGCGCGAGGCCCTTGATCTCGGGGTTCTTGAGCTGCGCGGCCTTCGGCGGCTCGTAGGAGGCGAGGATGTCGTCCTTCTTCGGGCCGGCGAAGAGGGTGTAGCGGTGCTCCGCCGTCCCCCCCTTCAAGACCTTGAACGTCCGCCGGTAGCCGGCGCGCACGCTCGGCGGCGGCCCCTCGTCCTTCTTGTGGCCGGGGGGATCCAGGCGCTCGGCGAAGTAGACCGGCTGGTCCTTGTCGCTCTCGCGCGGCGCCAGGACGATCGTGAAGTAGCGGTTGGCGACGCCGCCGTAGGCCGTGTTCGCCTTCTCGATCGGCTCGTCGTCCTCGATGTCGTCCGCGACCTCGGTCTTCAGGCCGACCGTCACGCGCTCGTCGTCGAAGACCCCGTAGACCGCGTGGCTGTCCGGGTCCTCGGACGCGCGGTCCTCGGGGCTCATGCCGTCGACGGCGACGAGCTCGTAGGCGAGCTCCAGGTCGGCGCCCGTCTCGTTGCGGAGGCGGATGGCGACGTCGAAGTGGTGGCGCCCCTCGGGGGCGGGGCGGATCTCCTTCTCGACGGCGAGCTTCGGGGCGAGCTGGGCGCGGAAGAGCGCCCCGCCGCCCTCGAGCTCCTGCGCCTCCCAGACGAGGTTCGCCGGGTCGACGGCGAACGCCGGTCCCTTCGGGTGCTGCCGGAGCCTCAGCGCCGGCCGGGTCTCGTCGCCGAAGGGGCGGAGGAGGCCGAGCGGCGTCTTCCGGTCGTCCTCCTTCCAGCCGGCGAGCTCGAGGCGGGCGATGACGGCGCCGGTCGAGGCGAGCTCGCCGCGGTAGACCGCCGTCTCGAACGGGATCGTGCGCGTGACGGCCGGCGCCGCGGGCGAGGCGGCCGGGGGTCCGGCGACCGGGGACGGCGCGGCGGGCGCGGGCGCGGGCGCGGCCGGGCCGCCGGCGACCGGGGCCCCCCCCCCGGGCGTCCCCGCCGCGGGCGGCGCGGGCGGCTCCGCCTCGGGCTTCACCGGCTCTCCGGCCCCGCCGGGATCGGCCGGCGCCCCGGCCTCGGGCTTCTTGTCCGTCTCGGGCCCGGGCTTCTTCGGCGGCGGCGGGTAGAGGACGGAGTGGAGCCACTGGAACCCCACGAGGATCAGGATCGAGAGGGAGATCGCGAGGAGCGTGCGCCTGCCGTCCATCACCTTCCCTCACGAAGCCGGCTCGCGAGGTAGCCGGGCAAGCGGTCGATCGCCTGGATCCGCTCGATCGTCTTCTCGACGTCGTAGTCGACGCGGAAGAACGTGAGGCGGTCGTCCTCGAGGACGGCGTAGCTCGCGCGGTAGTCGCCGTCGCGCGGCTGCCCGACCGAGCCGACGTTCACGAGCAGCTTCTCCTCGAGCGGGGCGAGCGGGAACTCGAACCGGTCCTCGCGGGGCGGCGTGAACCGGCCGCCCTCGTGGATCACCCCCGGGATGTGGGTGTGGCCGATGAAGCAGACGGTCTCGACGCGCCGGAAGATCGACTTCATCTTGTCCACGTCGAGGACGTCGGTCGGGAAGATGTACTCGCGGACGGGGTCGCGGGGCGAGGCGTGGACGAACAGCCGGCCGTTCTCGACCACCTGGACCTTCAGGTCGCCGAGGAACTTCCAGCGCAGGTTGCGCGTGTCCGACGGCTCGCTCGGCAGGTTCAGCTGGTCGCGCGTCCAGTCGATCGCCATCTTGGCCTTCGGGTTGAAGGCGATCGCGCCGTAGAGCACGGCCTCCTCGTGGTTTCCCATGAGGTTCCAGCGGAACCTCTCGATGGCGACGTCCAGGCACTCGAGCGGCTGCGGGCCGTACCCGATGATGTCGCCGAGGCAGACGATGTCCTCGACCTTCTCCGCCTCGATGTGGGCGAGGACGGCCTGAAGCGCCTCGAGGTTCGCGTGGATGTCGGAGACGATCGCGGTCCGCACCGCCCGATCCCTTGCCCTTGCGCTCCGCGCGCGTTCAGGCCGAGGCGGCGCCGCCGCCGCCGCCGCCCGGACCGCCCGAGCCCGAGCCGCCGCTTCCCCTCTCGGCCGGCTCGCCGGGGGCCTCGGCCTCCTCGATCAGCATCACCGGGATCTCGTCGCGGATGGGGTAGCGCCGGCCGCAGCGCGCGCAGACGATCCGGTCGCCCTCGAGGCGCACCTCCGTCTTGCAGAGCGGGCAGGCGAGGATCTCGAGGAGCTCGCGGTCGATCACTCGAATCTCCCACAGGAAAAGAGGTTGGAGTTTAGCGGCTCCGCCCGGGGCTGTCAAGGCGAAGGCCCGCGGGACGCGGGAATGCCGGCCCGCGGTCGGGTACGGGGTTTGTGTTGTCCGGACCGGAGCGCGCGGGAGCGAAGCCCCCCGCTGCAGGGGGTGGGGCGCGATCCCCCGAGGACGCCGTCCGTTGGAGGACACCTCATGCCGGTTCCCGTCCGGAGCCCGATCCGCCTGGCGGCGGGCGTCGCCGGCGCCGCGGTCGCGGGCGCCGCCGGTGCAGCGCGACGGCGGCTGGCACCCGCCGCAGGGTCGCTGCCCGCCCTTCTGAGCCTGACGAACCTCGCGGGCGGCGCGGCCGCCCTCGGCGTGCTGCTGCTCGCGCCGGCGCTCCCGCCCGGGGCGCCGCCGGCGCCGGCGGTCGCGGCCCTGTGCCTGGTCGCGGCGGCGCTCGCCGACGCCCTGGACGGTCGGGTCGCCCGGGCGCTCGGCGTCGCCTCGCCCTTCGGGGGAGAGCTCGACAGCCTGGCCGATGTCGTCTCCTTCGGCGCCGCTCCGGCCGCCCTGCTCGTGGCCGTCGCCCCGGGCGTGGCGGCGCTCGCCGCCGCCCTCGCCTACCTGGCGGCGACCGCGTTCCGCCTCGCCCGCTTCAACGTCGGCAACGACCCGAGCCCGGCCGCCCACGCGACCTTCCGGGGCCTCCCGTGCACGGCGGCGGCCGGCGCGGTCGCGGCCACGGCCGCCCTGGCGGCGACGGTCGCCCCGTGGGCGGCGTCCGCGCTGCCGGCGCTCGGGCTGGCGCTCGCGCTCCTCATGGTGAGCCGCATCCCTTACCCGCACCTCGCGGCGCGCCTGTCGCTCCGGCGCCGGCGGACGTACGCGGGCGCGGCCGGCGCCGCCGCGGCGGCGGCGCTCCTCGGGCCGGCGGGGGCGGCGGCGGCCGGGTTCGGTCTCTACGCGGCGAGCGGGCCGCTCGGCGGCGCGCTCCGGCGCCTGCGCTCCCGGGGCCCCACCACCCCCCACCCCACCGCCCCGACATTTTACTCCAAGGGTACGACATCTTTTCGGGATCGCACGCCCTTGACCCCGCGCGCGTCCGAGAGGTAAGCTCTTACCGCAATGGGCCTTCAGGCTCTCGTCGAGGCCTCGGGGTACGCGCTCGGCACGCTGCTTCACGCGGTCCTCCTCGGGCTCATCTGGCGGCGGCCCCTCAGGCGCCGCGGCGAGCTCCTCTTCGCGCTGCTGGCGGCGTCGCTGCTCGTCTGGAACGCCGCGAACCTGACGGGCGCGCTGGCGACGGCCCTCTTCGCGCGCCCGCTCCCGCGCTTCCTCGCGGCCACGGAGTTCGTCGCCTACGCCGGCCTGGCCCTCGCCCCGAGCCTGCTGCTCCACGGGCTCATCCTCTTCGTCATCCGGCCGGACGCGTCGACGGCGCGGAAGGCGCTGCTGACGGCGCCGCTCTACTGGCCGGCGGCGGCGCTGGCGCTGACGTGGACGGTCCCGTTCCGGATCTGGTACGTCCTCGCCCTCATGCTCGCGTCGGCGCTCGCCTACGAGGTCGGCCGCCGCTCGGCCGGGCGGGCGTTCGCCGGACCGGAGGCGACGCCGTTCTACCGGGCGGTCGCCCTCACGATCCTCGCGGCGGCGGCCGCGGCCGTGCTCTTCTTCTTCTGGCTCTGGCGCGGGAGCCCCGAGCGGCCGCGCCTGGCGCTCTCGCTGGCGACGATCGTCGCCTCGAACGCGCCGTCGGTCGCGATCGCGTTCCACGTCTACCGCTACTACCGCGTGCGCGCGCTCGTCCGCCGCGGGCTCATCTACGCGATCGTCGGCCTCGGCGTCGTCCTCGTCTACCTCACCGGCGTGTCGTCGCTCTCGCGGGCGCTGGCCGAGACGTACCGGCTCGACGCCCGCACGATCGAGGCCCTCTTCATCGTCTTCGTCGCCTTCCTCGTCCACCGGTTCCGCCGCTCGCTCCAGCAGGGCTTCGGGCGGCTCCTCGTGCCCGAGGCCGAGCAGGCGCGGCGCCTCCGCGACCTCGCGCGCGAGCTCGCGCGCCCGGGCGTCTCGTCCGCCGAGGCCCTGGCCACGCGCGCCTCGGAGGGCGTGGCCGAGGCGCTCGCCCTCGAGCGCGCGGGCGTCGCGATCGCCGTCCCCGACGGCCGCCGCATCGCGGCCGCCCACCCGCCGCGCTGGCTCCCGTGGGAGCGGCTCGTCGGCGACGAGCTCGACGCCGACCTCGCCCAGGACGTGCGCGGGGCGGGCGTCGAGCGGATCGTCCCCCTCCGCTACGAGGGCCGGACGGTCGGCGTCCTCGCGCTCGGGCGGCGGCGCGACGGCTTCCCGCTCGACCAGGACGACCTCGCGCCGGTCGAGGCCGTCGCCGGGACGCTCGCGGTCGCGGCGGCGTCGGCCTCGCTCCTCGAGGAGAAGATCGCGCTCGAGCGGCGGCTCCGCGACGAGGAGCGGCTCGCGAGCCTCGGGCGCCTCTCGGCGAGCGTCGCCCACCGGGTGAAGAACCCGCTCTCCTCGATCAAGGCGCTGTCGCAGGCGCTCCGCGAGGACCTGCCGGCCGACGACCCGCGCCGCCAGGACCTCTCGCTCATCCTCGGCGAGGTGGACCGGCTGGCGCAGGTGACGGGCCAGCTCCTCCAGTTCGCGCGCCCGGCGCCGGCGGAGGTCGCGGCCGTCGACCTCGCGGCGCTCGCGGAGGACCTCGTCCTCCTCTTCGGGCACCAGGCGGGTGCCCAGGGGGTCGCCGTCGACCTCGACGTCCCGGCCGGGCTGCCGCGGGTCGCCGCCGATGCGGGCGGCCTGCGCGAGGCGCTCGCGAACCTCGTCGAGAACGCGCTCGAGGCGATGCCCCGCGGCGGGACCCTGCGCGTGACCGCGTCGACCGCCGCGGCGGCCGACGGCGACGGCGAACCGCGCGTGCGCCTCGTCGTCGCCGACACCGGGCCGGGGATCCCGGCGGCCGAGCGCGGGCGGATCTTCGAGCCCTTCTACACGACGCGCCCGGGCGGGACCGGGCTCGGCCTGGCGATCGCGCGGAGCCGGCTCGAGGCCCTCGGCGGGCGAATCGCGGCCGGGGAGAACGCGCGCGACGGGCGCGGGGCGGCGTTCACGATCGAGCTCAGGCCGGCGGCGGCGCCGGCGCAGGCGCAGGCGGCGGCGCCGGGGCCGCCCGTCTCCGTGGCTTAGGGCCCGCGAACATGCCAGACGCACCGACCGTCCTCGTGGTCGACGACGAGCCCGCGGCGCGCTTCGCGCTCCGGCGCGTGCTCGAGAAGGAGCCGCTCCGGGTCGTCGAGGCGAAGGACGGCGTCGAGGCGCTCGACGCCGTCCTGCGCGAGACGCCGGCCCTCGTCCTCCTCGACCTCAACATGCCCGGCCTTCCCGGGCTCGACGTGCTCGCGCGCGTGCGCGAGCGCCCGGACGCTCCGCCCGTCCTCATCCTCACGGCGCACGGGTCGGAGCGGATCGCCGTCGAGGCCATGAAGCGCGGCGCGTACGACTACCTGGCGAAGCCCTACGACATCGACGAGCTGCGCCTCGTCGTCCGCCGGGCCCTCGAGACGCGCGACCTCGCCCGGGAGAACGCCCGTCTGCGCCGTGCCCTTCGCGTCGACGCCGGCCTCGGCGAGCTCGTCGGCGAGAGCGCGGCCATGAGGCGAGTCTTCGAGGTCATCGCCCGGGTCGCGCCGCTCGACGCGACCGTCCTCATCGAGGGCGAGAGCGGCACCGGCAAGGAGCTCGTCGCCCGCGACATCCACCGGCGGAGCCCGCGCGCCCAGCGCCCGTTCATCGCCCTCAACTGCGCCGCCCTGCCCGAGGGCCTGGTCGAGAGCGAGCTCTTCGGCCACGAGCGCGGGGCGTTCACGGGGGCGGTGGCGACGCGCAAGGGCAAGGTCGAGCTGGCCGAGAAGGGCACGCTCTTCCTCGACGAGGTCGGCGAGGCCCCGCCCGCGCTCCAGGCGAAGCTCCTCCGGGTGCTCGAGGAGCGGCGGTTCGAGCGCGTCGGCGGCGCGCAGGCGATCGCGGCCGACGTCCGCCTCATCGCCGCCACGAACCGCGACCTCAAGGCCGGCGTGCGCGCGGGGACGTTCCGCGAGGACCTGTACTACCGGCTCAAGGTCGTGGACGTGGCGCTCCCGCCGCTCCGGGCGCGGCGCGGCGACATGGGCCTCCTCGCCCGCCACTTCCTCGAGGCGGCGGCCGCCAAGTACGGCAAGGCGCTGCCGGCCCTGGCGCCCGAGGCGCTGGCCGCCCTCGCCGCCTACCCGTGGCCCGGCAACGTCCGCGAGCTCAAGCACGCGATCGAGAAGGCCCTGATCCTCGCCCCGACCGAGCGCATCGACCTCGAGGCGCTGCCGGCGGAGATCGCGGCGGCGTCGGGCGCGGCGCCAGGCGGGGCCGCGGCGGCCGAGGCCCGGGCCTCCCAGCCCCCGCCCCACCGCCCCGACAGGTCACCGAACAGGTCCGACATCCCCGCGGGGACGGCCGACCAAGCCGGGCCGGCCGGCGCGGACGCGGCGCGCGCGCCGGGGCCGGGGCCCGAGCCCGAGCCCGAGCCCGAGCCCGAGCCCGATGCCGGAGACCGCTGCGAGCCCGAGCCCGGACGCGAGCCCGACGCGTCGGCCGCCCCGACCGCGGCGCCGGAGACGGCGGCCTCCCCGTTCGAGCCGCCGCCCGAGGGGGGCTACGCCGAGGCCAAGCGCCGGGCCATGCTCCGCTTCGAGGTCGACTACCTCGCCGCGGCGCTCGGCGCCCACCACGGCAACGTCTCGGCGACCGCCCGAGCGCTCGGCCTGCACCGCCAGAGCCTGCAGAACAAGCTCCGCGAGCTCGGCCTCGACGCCGAGCGCTTCCGCGGTTCGACCTGAGCCGCAACTGGCAGCCGGGCCGGGCCGCGACCGCCAACCTGGCAGCCGGGCCGTCCGCCGGGCCTCGCCATCGCGGCCTCGCGCGCCCGCGGGCCTCGGGCACGCGACTTGAAACGGGAAGGCGAGCGAGCTACGTTGACGCTCGCTCGAAGCCTCAGGAGGTGAGCGCCGGACATGTACTTCTTCGACCCCCTCTACTTCATCTTCCTCGCCCCGGGCCTGCTCCTCGGCCTGTACGCGCAGTGGCGCGTGAAGCGCGACTTCACGCGGATGCGCGACGTCCCGGTCTCGAGCGGCATGACCGGCGCCGAGGCGGCGGCCCACATCCTCGACCGCTCGGGCGTTCCCGACTGCCACGTCGAGGAGACGCAGGGCTTCCTCTCGGACCACTACGACCCGTCGTCGCGGACGTTGCGTCTCAGCTCGGACGTCTACCACGGGCGCTCGATCAGCGCGCTCGGCGTCGCCGCCCACGAGGCCGGGCACGCCCTCCAGCACGGCAAGGGCTACCTCCCGCTCAAGATCCGCAACGGGATCGTGCCCCTCGCCTCGGTCGGCTCGAACCTCTCCTTCATCGTCCTCATGGTCGGCGCCATGCTCGCCTGGGGCGGCCTCATCTGGCTCGGGATCGCGCTCTTCTCGCTGACCGTCGTCTTCCAGCTCGTGAACCTGCCGGTCGAGTTCGACGCCAGCCGGCGCGCGAAGCAGGAGCTCCTGAACCAGGGGCTGATCGACGTGACCGAGCAGCCGCTCGTCTCGCGGGTGCTGACGTCGGCCGCGCTCACCTACGTGGCGGCGACGGTGACCGCCATCCTCACGCTGCTCTACTTCCTCATCCGCTACGCGGGGGTCGGCCGCCGCGACGACTAGCTCGGGCGGTCCGGCGCGGGCGCGCGCGCCTCGGCGCGGGCCGCGGCCGGCGGGACCGGGGCGGGCGAGACGGGGGCCGGCGGGACCGAGGCGACGACGCACGTCCCGCCGCCCTTCCGGGGCTCGATCCGGAGCTCGCCCCCGAGGAGCCGCGCCCGCTCGGCCATCGTGAGCAGCCCGAGGCCGCGCGGGCCCGGGCCCTTGGGCACGGTCTCGGGCGGGAGGCCGCGGCCGTCGTCCGCGACCCGGAGCTCGACCGAGTCGTCGAGCCGGCGCAGCGTCAGCCAGGCGCGCCGCGCGCGCGCGTGCTTGACGACGTTGGTCAGCGCCTCCTGGGCGATCCGGTAGAGGTTGATCTCCATGTCGGGCGTCGTCCGGATCTCGTCGTCCGCCCGCACGTCGATCTCGAGGCCCGTCCGCTCGCCGAAGACCTTGGCGAAGCCGACGAGCGTCGGCACGAGGCCCAGGTGGTCGAGCTGCGAGGGCCTGAGGTCCATGCAGAGCCGGCGCAGCTCGCGGATCGACTCGACCACGATCTTGGCCGCGTCCGTGACCTCGGCCGACTTCCCGGCCTCGACCTCGCGGGCGAGCCGCTCGAGGACGAGCTTCGCCGCCGTCAGGGTCTGGCTCACGCCGTCGTGGAGCTCGCGGGCCAGGCGGTGCCGCTCCTGCTCGCGCGCCTGGAGGATCCTCGACGAGAGGTCGGCGAGCGCCGCCTTCTGCTGGCCGATCTCGTCGTAGGCGCGCGCGTTGGCGACGGCCATCGCGACCTGGTCGGCGACGCCCTGGACGAGGGCCAGCTCCTCGGCCTCGAAGGCGCGCCCGCGCCGCTCGGCGAAGATGAGGACGATCGCGGCCACGAGCCGCCCCTTGGACCGCACCGGGACGAGCAGGGCGCCCTCGGACTCGAGGAGCTGCCCGAGCGGCCCCCGCCCGCGCCGCTTGCGGGCCGGGAGCGCGAGCGGCGCCGTGGCCGCGAAGAGGCGCGCGACCAGCGCGTCGCCGGCGAGCGGGGCCCCGCGCAGGGCCCGCACCCGCGCCCGCAGGCGCGGCGGCGTCCCGTGGTCCACGATCTCGGCGATCCGCTTGAGCGACGGATCGGGGAGGAGGAGCATGCAGCACTCGGCGCCCGTCACCCCGGCCATGCGCTCGGCCACGCGTCCGAGGACGTTGCCGAGGTCGAGGCTCGAGCCGCAGACGCGCACCGTGTCGAGGAAGAGCTCGGCCCGCTCGCGCTTGGCCTTCGCCTCGGCGAAGAGGCGGGCGCCCTCGATGGCCATGGCCGCCTGGTTCGCGACCGTCATCGCCCGCTCCACCTCGGCCTCGGTGAAGCGGCGGATGCGGCGGGTCTCGGCGAGGACGATGCACCCGATCGCCCGGTCGCTGACGACGAGCGGGATGGCGACCAGGCTCTTCTCGTCGAACAGGCGCACCAGACGCTTGCAGACGCCCGGGTCGCGCCAGGCGTCCTCGACGACGATCGGCCGGCGCTCGTGGAAGGCGCGCACCGCGAGGGCCGTCTCGTCGAGGCGGATGCGCACGGGCCGCGGCACGTTCGTGTCCGGGGCCACGATCCCGAGCCCGCGCAGGACCCTGGCGGCCGGGTCGTGGAGCATGACGAAGCACTGCGGGACGTCGAGGAGGCGGGCCATGCTCCGGGCGACGACGAGGATCGTCTCGACGTGGCGGAGGAGCCAGCCCGGCAGGTCCACGATCCGCGCCATGCTCCGGGCGACGCGCTCGTCGAGCGGGCGCAGGGCGAGCGTGCCGACGAGCTCGGCGCTCGCCTTGTTCAGGACCGAGAGGTCGCGGACGCGCTGGCTCGCCTCCTCGAAGAGGCGGGCGTGGGAGACGGCGACGGCGACCTGGCGCCCGATCTCCTCGAGGGCGGCGACCGCGGGGGCCCCGAACTCGTGGCCGTCGCGGCGGGCGGCCGCGAGGACGCCCATGGCCCGTCCGGCGACGACGAGGGGCACGATCGCCGAGGCGCGCAGCCCGCGGCCGGCGATCTCCTTCCGGTTGCGGACGCGCTCGTCCGAGGCCACGTCGCGCACGACGACCGTCCGGCCGGACGCGAGGACGTCGCGGAGGAGCTCGTTCCGCTCGGTCTCGAGCCGGCCCCGGGTCTCGTAGCGGCGCGCGAAGTCCTCGTCGATGCCGCTGCAGGCGACGAGCTCGAGGCCGTCCTCGTCGTCGCGGCGCGAGAGGTAGATGCCGGCGGCCGCGCGAGGGAAGAGGCCGGTCACGCAGCGGACGGCGAGCCGGCAGGCCTCGCCCGCGTCGTAGACGCTCGCGAGGGCCGTCAGCGGGGGCAGGGGCCGCTTCCCGGCCGCCGGCGCCCGGGAAGCCGCGGCCCCGACGATCGGCGCCGCCGCTCGCCGCTTGCCGTCCGCCCCGCCCGCGTCCCCCCGCCGTCCCCGGACCGGTCGTTCCTCTCCTCGTCTCACGCGCCTCTCTGGAGTCACCCTGAACCTTCCCATAGTATACACCTTCCCGAGGGTCAACCCTGTAATTCTCCGGGGGACGACACCGTACGCGACCGGGAGCCGCCGCCCCGCCTCCCTTGCGGGGCCGGGCTCGATCGGCTACGATCCGTCGCTGCGGCGGTTCCGGGAGGACGCTACCAGACCTTGAACATTCAAGACTTCCAGCGCATGATCGAGGCGACCTACTTCCGCAAGGACAGCCGGCGCGGCGTCCCGAGCACGTTCATGTGGCTGGTCGAGGAGGTCGGCGAGCTCGGCCGCGACCTGCGCGACGTGGTCTGCGAGCCCGCGCCGGGACGTGACCCGGCGGCCGGCCGGATGGCCCTCGAGTCCGAGTTCGCCGACGTGCTGGCCTGGCTCTCGACCCTCGCGTCCATGGCCGGCGTCGACCTCGAGGCCGCAGCCGTCGGGAAGTACGGCGGCGGCTGCCCCCGCTGCCGCGCCGTCCCCTGCGCCTGCGACGAGGCTCGGTCCGAGCGGCCGCCCGGGGCCGGCGCCCCGGGCGCGGGCGCGGCCTGAGGAGCCCCGGAGCCCGCGGGGCCATGGCCTCGACCTCCTTTCCGGCGGCCCGGCGCCTGCGGATCCTCGGGATCCTCGACGCCTACGTCCTCCGCCACTTCCTCGGCTCCTACGCGATCTGCGTCGGCACGGGGCTCGGGCTGTTCATCATCGGCGACATCTTCGATCGCATAAGCCTCTACAAGGACGAGCCGATCGGGGCGATCGTCGACTACTACGCGGCTCGCCTGCCGGTCGTGTACTACCACCTCGGGCCTTTCATGACGCTCGCGGGGGCCATGTTCGCGGTCGCGCGGCTCGAGCGCGCGAACGAGCTGCTCGCCATGAAGGCCGCCGGGATCAGCGTCTTCCGCGCCATCCTCCCGGTGCTGGTGGGCGCGGCGGCGCTCGCCGTCATCGGCGCGCTCGACCAGGAGCTCCTGATCCCGAGGCTCGCCGAGCGGCTCCGGTCCTCGAGCGTCATCGATCGCGACGATCCCTGGTTCGAGCCCGGCATCTTCCGCGACAAGTACGGGAACGTGCTCTGGGCGGCGCGCTACTACCCCGGGCGGCAGGCGCTCGCGGTCGTCACCTTCCGCCTCCAGGAGGACGGCGTCGGGCGCGAGACGATCCATGCCGCGCGCGCTCGCTGGATCCCCGAGGGGCGGCGGCGCGGCTACTGGCTCCTCGAGGAAGGAGTGCGGCGCGAGCGCCCCGCCGCGGGCGAGGACGTTCCCTACCGCGAGCGGCGGTTCGGTCGCGGCCTGCCGGCCGACCCGGCGGACCCGAAGGAGACCGAGGGCCTGCCGCTCAGGACGTCGATCTACCCGGTCGACATCGAGATCGTCGCCAGCGACGTGAGCTACCTCTCGTACCGCGACCTCGACGCCCAGCGCCGGCGCCACGACTACCTGCCGCGGCTCGGCGTCCTGCTCCACGCGCGCGTCGCCGACCCGGCCGCCCACGTCGTCCTCTGCTTCATCGGGCTGCCGTTCGTCCTCGGGGCCGACCGGAGCCGCGGCGGGCGCGGGATCTTCGCCGGGCTGCTGGCCCTCGTCGTCCTCTGCGCCGGCTTCTTCGTCCTCGCCTTCATGCTCCGGGACCTGGGCGAGAAGGGCGTGCTCGGGCCGGCCCTGGCCGTCTGGCTGCCGGTCGGGATCTTCGGGGCGGGGGGGCTGCTGAACCTGCTCCGGGTGCAGACGTGACGCGGACGTCCGGCGGCTACTCGTACTCGACGCCGTCGAACGACTCGCGGAAGAGCGCGTAGGCGGTCGCCCAGGCGGCGTGGACGGCCGCGGGCTGGTCGTCGATGAAGCGGCGCAGCGCCTGGCCGCAGGCGGCGTAGACGAGGTACGTCTCGGCCAGGAACTCGTTGAACACGAGGCGCTGGTAGCGGCGGCGCGAGGCCGGGTCGAGGAGGAACTCGAGCGCGTAGAAGGCGTCGGCGTGCGCGATCGGGCGGTAGGCCGCCTCCAGGCCCGCGAGCGCGGCCGGTCCGAGGGCGTGCTCGTGGGCGTGCCCGAGCTCGTGGAGGAGGAGGCCGAGGAAGGTCCTCCGCGCCCCGCGGACGGCGAAGTCGTACATCATGACCGTGGCGTTGTGGTAGGCGGAGGCCTTCGCCCCGTCCGGCCCCCAGCCGCCGAGCTGGACGCGGCGGAGCTGCGGGCGGCGCACGTGCGACTCCGGGAGGGCGCGGAGGACGCCGAGCGTGAGCTCGTAGACGATCCCGAGCTCGGGGTTGAAGCCGGACCCTTCGCGACCCTCGGGAAAGCCCGACCGCTGCCCGTTCTGGAGGTCCACGCCCCGGACCGCGAGGAAGTCGCGGAGGTGGGCGTAGGCATTCTCGTCGCGACGGTCGACGATCCCCTCGACCTCGCGCCAGGCGAGGTAGGCCTCGAACTGCTCGGTCCCCGCCGGATACCACATGCTCGAGGAGCCGCCCTTGATGGTGCCGCCCATGAGGAAGCCGCGCTCCGTGCGGGCGACGCGCTGGCCGAAGCGGAACTCGCGCTCGAGCTCGGGGGTCAGGTGGGGGACGCGATCGGTGACCGTGCGCCAGGGGTGGCGAAGGGTCCGGACCTCTTCCGGCATTCGGCGCAGGGCCATGGGTACCCCATGATAGCACCACCCCTACCGGGCGGCCAGGCGCCCTCGCCGCCCGCGCGGGGGCCTTCGCGGGGCGGGCTCGGCCGGGAGACGAGGCCGGCGCCGAACCTCCCGGACCGTCCGCGCGTCCAACCGGAGACGCCCGTCCCGCGCGCCTTCGCGCTTGACAGGGCGCGGGCGCGTGGTACGCTCGGGTGGACGCGGAGGGGCTCTCGCCATGGACCTTGCGGAGCGGATCACCTGGGGGCTCGCGGGCCTCACGGTCGTCCTCGTGATCGTTTGCGCGACGGGCGTCTTCGGCCTGTTCGCCGTGCCCTTCACGAGCGCGATCAGCGACGAGGCGGTCGCCTACGACCAGTCCCGCCTGGACGCGCTCATGAAGCTCGAGCGCGGGTTCACCGAGGGCGAGGGCGACCTCTTCCCGCGGATCCAGATCCGGCCCGGGCCCGGGCCGGCCGCCGCCGGGTCGGCGAGGAGGCCGGGCGGGACGCCGCCGCCGGGCGCTCCGGGCGCGCCGCCGCCGGTCGACGGCGGGCCCGGCGGTCCGGGGCCGGAGCCCGGCGCGCCCGCGCCCTACGAGCCCGGGCTCGTCGTCCCCTACGCCCGCGCGTACGACGTCTACATCCCCGAGTCGGCGCGCGAGAAGTACCAGCACTTCGAGGACATCCGCGAGCTCGGCATGACGGCCGAGGGCTGGCCCGTCAACTACGGCGGCCAGGAGGCCTGGCAGCTCGGCCGGATCGAGGATGGCTCGGCGCTCAAGGACCGCCTGGGCTTCCAGGAGGGCGACATCATCATCAGCGTCAACGGCTACCCGGCGAGCTCCCAGAACGCCCGCACGCTCTACGAGACGCTCCGGAACGAGCGTTCGTTCGAGGTCCTCATCGACCGGCAGGGATCGAAGATCATGGTCCCCTACCAGGTGCGCTAGGCCGGCCCCCGCGCACCCCGCGCCTAGCGCGCGCCGGCCGGGCTGCCGGACACGTCCACGGGAACGGGCGGGCCGCGGACGAACGCGTAGCCGTCCCGCCGCACGACCACGTGGATGGTCGCGAGCACGCCCTGCGACTGCCCCGAGGCGAGGATCAGGTAGCCGTTCCCGAAGGGCTCGATCGTCGCCCGGTAGGCGTCGCCGCCGAGTCGGCCCTCGACGACGGCGTCCGCCTCCCCGGCGGCGAGGCGGACGTAGGCTTGCTCCGCGGCGCTCTCGGCCAGGCCGTGCGCCCTGAGCTTCGCCCGCCAGACGTCGGACTCGCTCGGGGCGCCGGGGTTGGCCCGGTCGACGACGATCAGCAGGCCGATCACGCCGACGACGACGATCACGAAGAGGCAGACGAGCACGAGCGTGCTGCCCCGCTCGGGGTGGTCAGGGGGCGTTGCCGGGGCGGCGGTGGGCTGCACGGGCGCTCTCGGTCGTCCTACTCGATCGACCGGCGTTTCGCAAGTCGCGCCTTCGTCTTCGCCGAGGACGGCGCCGACGCGCCGGCGCCGGCTCGGCGGCGATGTCTCAGGCGCCGCCGAAGCGGCCGCGACCCTCGCGGATCCACCAGTCGAGCCAGGCGTGATGGCTCGGAGGGAGGCGCTCGCCGGTCAGGGCGGCCAGGACCTCCGCGATGGCCCGCTTGAACCGGGTGTCGGACTCGCGGAGCGAGTCGATCAGGGGCTCGATCGCCGTCCTGATCTTGCGCCGCTTGGCGGCGAGGGCGGCCTGCCGTCTCACGTCGAGGGCGGCGTCCTCACGGATCGACCGCAGGATCGCTCCGGAGGTCTCGTTGTCCTTGAAGCCGCCGAGACCCGAGACCGCGGCGCCGCGGACCTGAGCGGCGGCGTCGGTCCGGGCCGCCTCCATGACCAGAGGCGCCGTCGCCGGATCGGCCACGGCGGAGAGCACGGCCAGGGCCTCGAGGCGCGGCCCCGTATCCTTCGCTTCCAGGGCCTTGCGGATCCTCGCCATCACCTTGTCCGGGATCGGGGGCTTCAGCATCCGGCCGAGGGCCCGGGACGCCGTGCTCCGGAGGACCCAGTCCTTCTCGACCAGGAGGTCGGCGAGGAGGGGCGCCGACTCGAGCGAGGCCAGGCGCGTGAGGGCGACGGTCGCGCGCCGGCGCGGCTCTGGCTCCTTGTCGTCCTTCGCGACCGTCTCGAGCGCCGGCCGCGCATCGAGCAGGTTCAGGTCGGCGAGGCCGAGCGCGGCGGCCGCCCGGACCTCGGGCGCGGGGTGGGCGAGCGAGTCGATGAGCGGGCCGAGGACGCGCCGGTCCTGCGACTGCCCGAGCACGCGGCAGAGGAGCGCCCGTCCGGGCGGCGGCAGGTCGGCGCGGCCGAGGTCGTCGAGACCGGCCGGGACCATGGTCGCGCCCTGGGCGAGCAGCTTGCGCGCCCCCTGCTCGCGGGTCGACTCGTCGGCGGAGCGGAGCATCTCGAAGGGCGTCTGCGGGACGGCCGCCGGAGTCGGGGCCGGTGGCGGCGGGGCCGGGCGCGGACGCGGCTTCCGGTCGACGCTCTCGATGTCCGAGTGGTAGAACGTGAGCTTGAAGCTGCCCGCCTGGAGGACGATGCGCTCCGAGTCCTCCTCGACGATCGTCCCCTCGTGGACCTCTCCGGACTTGAGGCGGACGGTGTCGGCGCGCGCCCCGGGGGCGCCGAAGACGAGGCCGAGGCCGAGGCCGAGCCCGAGGGCCGCGGCAAGCAGGGGCTTCACTTTCGGATGCCCTCCCGGCAGGAGATCACGCCGAAGCGATCCAGTCGGGCACGCATGGCTAGTGCCGGAGGACGGTCTTCTCCGTCACCTCGTACACGCGCACCGACCCATCCGTGAGGCGCTTCGCGGTCTTGATCGTGACCGTCACCTCTTGTCCGACGAGGTCGCGGGCGACCGTGAAGGCGAGCACGTTCGGGACGAGGACGACCTGCTTGGCCCCGACGCCGCCGACCGGCTCGAGGCGGTAGACGTAGCCTTCATCGACGAGCCCGTCGTTGTCGTCGTCGACCCCGTTCAGGCTCTCGGTCAGGTCGCGCTGGAAGGCGTAGCGGATCCGGTTGCTCCAGACGACGCCCTTCGGGCGCGCCGCGTCGTAGCCCGTGTTCTTGCGGAAGCTCACGCTCTGGGCGGAGGTGCCCTCGGTGATGCTGATCGCCTCGTCGTCCGAGCCGTCGCCATCGACGTCGTAAGCGGTGCCCGCCTGGCGGAGCTCGGGGAGGAGCTCCTGGAGCATGCGCTGGGCCCCGCCCTCGACCTCGTTCGTGGCGACGCCGAGGCCCAGGGCGCGCTGGCCGGTGAGGAGGCTCGAGACCGTGATGCCGAGCACGAGCATCAGCACCACGGCCACGCCCACGAGCTCCATCATGGTGAAGCCGCTCTCGCCCGTGGTCCTTCGCCCGGGGGGGCGCGCGGCGGCTGTGCTGGCCGGCTTCATGGCCTCTGGTCCTCTCCGGTGTCAGCGGTTGTGGTTGTAGACCACGCTGTAGAGCTCCACCTGCCGCGTCTGTCCGCGGCTGAGCCAGGTGATCCGGATCCTGACGGGGTAGAGCCCCCAGCTCGCGTCGGGCGCGTCGGCGCTGTCGTTGTCGCGGTTGCAGTCGAAGGTCGCGACGCCGTAGCGCGAGGCGGCCTGGGGCTCGGTCAGGAAGGTGACCGTGCCCTGAGCGTTCCCGAGAGTCGGGAGCTTGATGCCCGTCGATTCCTGGACCGGCATCGCCAGGGTGTAGGCGTCGCCGATCACTCCGCCCGGCCGGTAGCGGTCGTAGAGCTCGTTGAACGGGACGGCCTTCATCTCCTCGAGCTTCTTCCGGGCCTCGACGAGCGCGATGTGGGACTCGCGCGAGGTGGTGTCGAGGTCGAGCCCGTTCTTTATGACCGACAGGAGTCCGAGCAGGCCGACGGATACGACTCCGACCGCAAGCAAGAGCTCGAGAAGGGTGAAACCCCGCTCGCCCCGGCTGCCCGGTCGAACGCGCCGCCACCACCCGTGCGCCATGAGTCCTGTCCCTCCAGCCGATCCGCCCCGATCCTCGATCGGGGAGAGCCCGAGCGCCTCGATGCCCGGGCCTCAGTAGATCCAGGAGTTCGAGTCGTTGAAGGGCAGCTTGCCCTCCGTCTCGGGCTTCTGCGCTTCCTTCTTCTTGCGCTTCTCCTTCCGCTCGAGGCGCTCGATCTCGCGCTTGCGGCGGAACTCCTCGAAGGGATCGACGGTCGCCATCTCCGCACCTCGCTCTTTCTTTCTTCGGCCCCCCGTACCCCTGACGGAGAGACCGATCCACCGTTCAGCCTTTGTCCCACGCCTGGAGAAGCAAAACTCTTGCCGCAAAAGGTCAGCACACGCAAGTACTGTGCGGAGAACAAACTTCGATTTCGGACAACCAGCAAAACGGCCTATTCCTACCCATCTTGCCGAGATGGCCTGTAAGGTTTCCCTGCATCCGCGGCTACTTCTTCGGGAGCAAGGAAGTCTGGTCGATCTCGTAGGCTTTGATCTTGTTGTAAAGGGTCTTGACGTTGATCCCGAGCTTGCGGGCGGTCCGCACCTTGTTGCCCTTGTTGCGGCGCAGGGAGCGGATGATCGCGCGCCGCTCCAGCTCCGCCAGGGTCACGTCCTCGTCGTCGCCGGGCGCCTCGTCGGTCCGTTGCTCGAGGAGGAAGCGGGGCAGGTCGGCCACGCCGATCTCGTCTCGCGGCGAGAGGATCAGGGCGCGCTCGACGAGGTTCTCGAGCTCGCGGACGTTGCCGGGCCAGTGGTAGCCGGTCAGGAGGTCGAGGGCCTCCTTGGAGAACCGCTTCTCGGCAAGCCCTCGCCGCCGCTGGCGTTCGAGGAAGGCCTGGACGAGGGCCGGGATCTCCTCGCGCCGCCGCCGCAGGGGCGGGACCTCGAGGTTGATGACGTTCAGCCGGTAGAAGAGGTCCTCCCGGAAGGCTCCCTTTCTTACCTCGTCGGCGAGGCGCTTGTTCGTGGCGGCGATGATCCGGACGTCGCCGCGGATCACCTTGTGGCCGCCCAGGCGACGGAACTCGCCCGTCTCGAGGACGCGCAGGAGCTTGACCTGAAGGTCGAGGCCCATCTCCCCGATCTCGTCGAGGAAGAGCGAGCCCTTGTCGGCGATCTCGAAGAGGCCCGCGTGATCGCTCACCGCCCCGGTGAACGCGCCCTTCTCGTGGCCGAAGAGCTCGGACTCGAGCAGGTTCTCCTGGAGGACGCCGCAGTTGATGGCGACGAAGGGGAGGCCGGTGCGGCGGCTCAGCTTGTGAATCCGGTGGGCGACGAGCTCCTTGCCGACGCCGCTCTCGCCCTCGACGAGGACGGTCAGGTCGGTCGGCGCGACGAGCTCGATCGTCTTCAGGACCTCGCGCATCTCCTCGCTCGCGCAGACGATCTCGGGAACGGCGTTGCGCGTGTCCGAGATGCGCCGCAGGGCGGCGTTCTCCTTCGAGAGCGCCACCTTCTCGAGCGCCTTCTCGACGGCGAGGCGGAGGCGTTCGACCTCGATCGGCTTCTCGAGGTACTCGTACGCCCCCTCCTTCATGGCGGCGACGACCGTCTGCACGGGGGCGTCGCTGCCTATGACGATGAACTCGGTGCTCGGGGCCTCGCTCCGGACGCTCTTCAGCAGCTCGAGGCCGTTGATCCCGGGAAGGAAGATGTCGGCTATGAGGAGGTCCACCCGCTCGCGCTTGAGGTCGCGGAGCGCGGCCTCGGCGTCCGGCGCAAGCCGGACGGCGTAACCCTCGCACGAGAGGGCCTGCCCCAGGTACTGGCGCAAGCCCTCTTCGTTCTCGACGATGAGGACGATCGCCTTGTGTGCCATGTCGCGATCACCCGCCGTGCGCGCCCGTGCCGGAGCGGCGAGAATTATAGGAGAGGACGGCAGATAATGCAAACCCGATTGCGCCCGGATTGTGGAAAAAAGGGATAGCGGCGGGCGCCCTCCGCGGCGGATGCGGACGAGCTCAAGCGGCCCTCATGCTTGACCTTGTGAGGGGCGGGGTGGGAGGGGTCGGGCGGGCGGGCGACGAGGAGGCCGAAGGGCCCCTCGCCGGAGGGGTGCGGCCCGTGCCGGCGAGGGTAAGCGGGGGCGGTGGGTCGGTCAGAGGCCCGAAGCGCGGGCCTCCAGCTCCCGCATGCGCTGGAGGGTCCGCTTGATGCGCTGCCAGCGCATCTGGTTGTAGTGCTTGACGCAGTACCCCTTCGCCCGGTGCTTGTTCGGGCAGCCGCGGACCTTGCAGCCCACGTTGCCCATCTGGTGCTCGCGGTCCGGCGTGAGCCGCCCGTGGGTCCGGATCTGCCGCGCGTGCTTGCGGCAGTACTGGCCGATCGTGTCGGTGCGGCCGCACCCCTCGACGACGCAGACGCGGATGACGCCGCGCTCGCGCTCCGGGGTCAGGCGGCCGTGCCGGGCGATCTGCGTGTAGTGCTTCTTGCAGTAGCCCTTGGCGTAATGCTTGTTCTCGCAGTTCGCGGCCGAGCACTTCCTGAGTTTCCTGGCCATTTCATCTCCCCCACTTCCGGTATCCGGGACCATCACGATCTCTCTCCCCCTGGGCCGCGACCCCGAGAAAAGGCTCTCACGGATGTCGCAATCACGGGGCCGGAGCGCGATCCCAGGAGCTCGATATCCACGGACGACGTGTGCATCCTGATAGGTGATGACCCTACGAGGACTCTATCGTGCGTGAAATCGCCTTTCAAGGCGCATTTTCGTTCCGCCGCCGATGGCGTGAAGATAGTAGTGACACAAAGTATTATTTTTAATAATGTTATGTCCACATGCAGGAAAGGGACGACACTCGCCGGGTCGTCGGCGCGCGACCGTTCAGGCCGTCTCGGTGGCCCTCTCTGAGCCGGCGTGGAAAGAGGGTCTTCGACCCATGACGGGTCGAATTACGCATGAACAAAGGAGCTTGGGTCGATAAGGTGTTTTTAGTGCATACCGGGGCGGCGGGCGGCTGGTGGACGGGTGCCTTCCGGGCACCGGTGCCGGACGGTCAGCGCGCGCGCCCCGGGCGATCGACGGGGAAGGCCGCGTGGGGGGCGACGGCGAGCACGGCGGCGTCCTGGATCTCGCGGGCGCGCGCCGAGCCCTGGCGCAGGCCGTTCATGATCACCGAGAAGGCCACGGCGGGCTCGCGCGTCGCCGGATCGAGGATGTAGCCGGAGAGCGCGCTCACGCCCGAGATCGTCCCCGTCTTCGCCAGGACGCGGCCGGCGACGGCCGGCGCCTTGAAGCGCGTCCGGAGCGTCCCGTCCTGACCGCCGAGCGCGAGCGAGGCCAGCCACTCGTCCCGTCGGTCGTGGCCCTCCATGCGCCGGAGAAGCGCGACCGCGGTGCGGGGCGAGATCCGGTTGCCGCGGGCGAGGCCGGAGCCGTCCGTGACCGTGAAGCTCGCCGCCGGGGCGCCGAGACCCTCGAGGAAGGCCGAGGCGGCGCGGGCGCCTCCGGAGTAGGTGCCGCCGCCGCCCGCGCGCGCGCCCAGGAGCTTGAAGAGCTGCTCCGCGTAGTGGTTCTGGCTTCGCTTGTTGGTGACGGCCAGGACCTGCGAGACCGAGGAGACGTGCGCCGCGAGCGGGTGCGCCGGGGCGAGCTTCTCGGCGTCGCGGACGAGGCGGGCCTCACCGGCGACCTCGATCCCTTGCTCCTCGAGCCGCTCCCGCAGGCACGCGACGAAGACGAGGGCCGGCTGGTCGACCGAGATGCTCGCCTCGACGGGCGCGGCCCCGACCAGGATCGCGCCCCGGACGGAGATCCGGTTCGTCCCCGGGCGGCGCAGGATGTTGACGCTGTGGGCCGCCTTGTCGGCCGTGGTCTTGCACTGGTTGTCGACCTCGAAGAGGCGGCAGCCGGGCGCGATCTTCACCTCGGCGGGGGCCCCGGCCCGGGCCCCGGCCGAGACCGAGACGTCGACGCAGGCGTCGTTCAGCGCGAGCGCCGACGCCGGCGCGCTGTACCAGCGGTCGAGCTGGTCGCGCGGCCACTCGGGGTGCACGCCCTGGCGGTCGAAGAGGCGGTCATCGGCGACGATGTCCCCCTCGATCCGCCGGATCCCGCGCTCGGCGGCGAGGCGCGCCCACCGCCGGCAGAGCCCGTCGGCCTCCCCGTCGAACCGGGCGCCCGGCGAGGGGTCGCCGCCGCCGCGGACGACGAGGCTTCCGCGGAGCGTCCCGGCGACGATCGGGCCCGCCCGCAGCAGCTCGGTCCTGAGCTCGGCGTCCGGACCCAGGCGGTCCAGCGCACAGGCCGTCGTGACGAGCTTCTGGTTCGAGGCCGGGATGAGCGCCCGGTCCGCCTCGCGCTCGTAGAGGACGGCGCCGTCCGTGAGCCGGACGAAGAGGGCCCCCACCAAGGCGTCCTCGAGCGAGGCGTCGGCGAAGGCGGCGTCGAGGCGCGCGCGCAGCTCGGCCGCCGTCTCGGCGGGGGTGTCCTCGGCCGTGACCGGGCGCGGCCGCGGGAACGCCGCCAGCCACGCGACGGCGAGAAGGAACAGGGCGCCGGCCAGGGCGGCGTGACGGCGAGGAGACGTCACCTCGGTCCTCCCTCGATCTCGAGCGTCGGCATCACCCGGCGCGCGAGCTCGTCGGCGCGGGGCGGAAAGTCGAAGAACTCGACCGCGAGCAGCCGCTCCCGCAGGAAGAGGAGGTAACGCACGCGCTGCACCTCGATCCCGTCCTGCTGGAAGTATCGGACCTCGACCCGGATCGTCTCGCGCTCGGGCGAGGACTCGACGCGCTCGATGTGGGCGGCGAAGCCGTGGCCGCCGCCGGCGGCCACCGCTCGCCCGAGATCGTCGACGAGCCGGTCGGCGAAGTCCCGGGGCTTCAGCGGCGGGCGCGGCTGCTCGAAGACGTGGACGGCCGGACCGCCGCGACCCACGAACGACGTCGCCCCGGGCTCGTCCTCGCGCTGCCAGGGCTCGGGCACCTCGAGGCTCGCCCGCCCGCCCAGCACCTCGACGCGCCGCAAGGGCACCGGCTTCCGGGCCCAGGCCCGGGAACCGTCGCGGAACCCCTCCGCCAGAGCCCGGGCGGACTCGATGGCGAGCCACCCGGTGACGGCGAGCGTCGCCGCCAGCACCGTGGCGAAGGCGGCGGGCCGCACCCGGCCGGGCTCGCCCAGGGCGGGCGGGATGAGGAGGCCGAGCGCCGCGCCGGCCGCCAGGCCCGATCCGTGGCCGAGGTTGCTGACGAGGAAGGGCGCGCCGAGGGCCTCGGCCGTCGCGTTGAAGGCGAACCCCAGGGCGAAGATCAGGAACGCCCAGAAGAGCAGGCGCCGCCGCAGCGTCCGCACGAGGGGCGCCGGCACGAAGGACGCCCGCACGCCCGTCAGGAGCGCGCCGGCGACCCCCATGATCGCGCCGGAAGCCCCCACCGTCGGCGGCTGCGGGACATCGCCCAGGGCGTAGCGGCCCACCGCCGCGATGGCGACCATGCTCCCGAGCCCGGCGAACAGGAACGCGCCGAGCAACGCCCGGCGGCCGAGCAGCCGCTCCGCGACCCGGCCGAGCGAGTGGAGCGCGAAGGCGTTGAACCCGAGGTGGACGGGCCCCGAGTGGGCGAGCATCCCCGAGAGCAGGCGCCAGCGCTCGCCCGCGGTGAGGGCATCGGCGCCGACCCCGACGCGGTCGAGCACCGCCGGCGGGGGATCGAGGAGCGCCCCCGCGAGCGTCGCCTCGGGCGACGCCCGGGCGGCGAGCCAGGCGAGGCCGACGTGGACCGCCGCCAGGACCCCGATCAGGCCCCACGTCACGGGCGTCTTAGCCTTCAGGCGCTCCTCGAGCTTCGCGTACTCCGTCACGAGCTCTCCGCGGGCTCCTCTTGCGGCTCCTGTCGAACGCTCGCTCCGTCCGGATCCTTCGGCGCCGGCGCACCCCGCCCGAGCTCGATCGCCCGCCGGTAGCCCGCGATCCAGTCGATCCGCTTCGCGAGCTCCTTCTCGAGCCCGCGCGGCGTCGGCCGGTAGTAGCGCCTGTCCGAGAGCTCCGGCGGGAGACAGCGCTGCGCGACCACGGCCTCGGGGTGATCGTGCGGGTAGAGGTACTCGTCGCCGTAGCCGAGCTCGCGCATGAGCGGCGTCGGCGCGTTCCGGATGTGGAACGGCACCGGATACGAGCGCTCCTCGCGGACGTCGCGGACGGCGGCCCCGTAGGCGTGCGTGATGGCGTTCGACTTCGGCGCGAGCGCCAGGTACACGGCCGCCTGGGCGAGCGCCAGCGCCCCCTCGGGCATGCCTAAGCGCTCGACGGCCGCGAACGCCGCGACCGCCTGAGCGAGGGCCTCCGGGTCGGCGAGCCCGACGTCCTCGGAGGCGAAGCGGACCATGCGGCGCGCGACGTAGAGCGGGTCCTCGCCGGCCTCCAGCATGCGCGCGAGCCAGTAGAGCGCCGCGTCCGGGTCGCTGCCGCGGAGGCTCTTGTGGAGCGCCGAGATGATGTTGTAGTGCTCCTCGCCCGCCCGGTCGTACTTGAGATCGCGGCGCTGCGCCGCCTCGCGGATGAGCTCGGCCGTGAGCTTGCGGTCGGCGAGCTTCCGGCGCCTGAGCGACCGGGCCGCCGTCTCGAGGAGGTTGAGGGCGGCGCGCGCGTCGCCCGACGAGAGGCTCGCGATCTGCTCGAACGACCCGTCGTCGGCGACGATCCGATCGGCCCCGAGCCCGCGCTCGCCGTCGGCGAGCGCCCGCCCGAGCAGCGTCTTCACGTCGTCGCGCGAGAGCGCCTCGAGCACGAGGACCTTCGCCCGCGAGAGGAGCGGCGCGATCACCTCGAAGCTCGGGTTCTCGGTCGTCGCCCCGATGAGCGTCACGGTCCCGTCCTCGACGAACGGGAGGAGCGCGTCCTGCTGGGCCTTGTTGAAGCGGTGGATCTCGTCGACGAAGAGGAGCGTGCCGCGCCCCCCGCGGGAAAGCTCCCCGGCCGCCGCCGCGACCGTCTCGCGCAGGTCCTTCACCCCGCTCGAGACGGCCGAGAGCTGCACGAGCCGCTTCCCCGAGGCCGCCGCCAGCAGGCGCGCGAGCGTCGTCTTGCCGCTCCCGGGCGGTCCCCAGAGGATGAGCGACGGGACCTCGCCCGCCTCGACGAGCCCGCGGAAGAAGGCACCCGGAGCGAGGAGCGCGGGCTGCCCGACCATCTCGTCGAGCGTCCGCGGGCGCATCCGGTCGGCGAGCGGCGCCTTCTTCTGCCGCTTCTCCTGCTCGGCCGCGTCGAAGAGGGTCACCGGCTCACCCGAGGACGCCCCGGAAGACGCGCTCGAAGTTCCCGCCGAGGAGCTTCCGCACCGCCGCCACGTCGTGGCCCCGATCGAGGAGCGCCGCCGCCAGGGCCGGGTACCGGCCGACGTGCTCGAGGCCGCTCGGCGTCTTCTCGATCCCCTCGAAGTCGCTCCCGAAGCCGACGTGGTCGATCCCGCCGACTTCGACCAGGTGGTCGACGTGCCGCAGCACGTCGTCGAGCGTCGCCGGCCGCCCGGTCGCGAGGAAGCTCGTCTCGAAGGCGACGCCGCAGACCCCGCCGCGCTCCGCGACGGCGCGGACCTGCTCGTCGTCGAGGTTGCGGACGTGGTCGCAGACGGCCCGGGCGTTCGAGTGCGAGGCGATGAACGGCCGGCGCGTCCGCGTCACCACGTCCCAGAAGCCGGCGCGGCTCAGGTGCGAGACGTCGACGACCATGCCGAGCCGCTCCATCTCGGCCACGACCTCGCGCCCGAACCCCGTGAGGGCGCCGCCCGACGACGTCTCGCGGACGCCGTCGCCGATCGCGTTGCGCCCGTTCCAGACGAGCCCGATCGCCCGGACGCCGAGCCGGTAGTACGTCCGCAGGAGCTCGAGCCGGTCGAGGACGGCGATCCCGTTCTCGATGCTGAGGACGAACGCGACCTGCCCCGCAGCCCGCGCGGCGTCGAGGTCCGCGGCCGACCGGGCGATGGTCGCGGCCCCCCGGCAGAGGACGACCAGGCGCTCGGCGATGTCGATCATCCGGAGCGTCCGGACGACGGGATGCTCGAAGCGACCGTCGGGGGTGAAGAGGGCGAGGACCTGGATGCCGACCCGCCCCTCGCGAAGGCGGGCGAGGTCGACGTGCTTGTCCGGGCGCCCCTCGACGAACCCGGCCGGGTCGGCCTCGAGGAGCTGCCAGAGAAGGTCCGAGTGGGCGTCGACGACGGGCGAGCCGGCGAGCGCCCGATCGAGCCGGTCGTCGGCTGGCTTCTTCGGCGCGACCGCCGCGCCCCGGCGCCTGGCCATCAGCCCCTCCCCGCCGCCCCGGCGCCGACGCCCGGCGCGCCCGCGCCGATCCCGAGCGCCAGCTCGGCGACCTGCACGGCGTTCAGGGCCGCGCCCTTGAGGAGCTGGTCGCCCACGCTCCAGAGGGCGAGCCCGCGCTCGTGCGAGGCGTCCTCGCGGATGCGGCCGACGAAGACCTCGTCGCGGCCGGCGACGAACGCCGGCATCGGGTAGCGGCCCGCGCCCGGATCGTCCTCGACGATCACGCCCGGCGCGCCCCGGAGGACCTCGCGCGCCTCCGCGGCCGCGAGCTTGCGCGCGGTCTCGACGTGGAGGGCGACCGAGTGGGCGCGCAGCACCGGCACCCGGACGCACGTCGCCGAGACGCGGATGGTCGGGTCGCCGAGGATCTTCCGCGTCTCGTTTCGCATCTTCGCCTCCTCCTTCGTGTACCCGTCGTCGAGGAAGACGTCGACGTGCGGGAACACGTTGAAGGCGAGCCGCTGCGGCAGCGCCCTGGCCGGCCGCGCCGGCCGTCCCTCGAGGATGTCGCGGGTCTGGTCCTCGAGCTCGAGCATGGCCTGCGCGCCCGCCCCCGACGCGGCCTGGTACGACGCCGCCGTGAACCGCTCGACCCGGGCCGCCCGGTGGAGAGGGGCGACGGCCAGCAGGGCGACGATCGTCGTGCAGTTCGGGTTCGCGATGACGCCCCGGTGCGTGCGCGCCGCCTCCGGGTTGACCTCGGGGACGACGAGCGGGACGTCGGCGTCCATGCGGAAGGCGCTCGAGTTGTCGACGACGAGCGCCCCCGTCCGCGCCGCCCCAAAGGCCAGCTCCTTCGAGATCGAGCTGCCGGCGCTGAAGAGCGCGAGGTCGAAGCCCGCGAGCGCCGCCGCCGTCGCGACCTCGACCGCGTGGGCCTCGCCCCGGAACGGGAGGGTCTTGCCGGCCGAGCGCGCCGAGGCGAAGAGGCCGAGCTTCGCGACCGGGAAGCCCCGCCGCTCGAGGACCTTCACCATCTCGACGCCGACCGCCCCGGTCGCGCCGACCACCGCCACCCGATACGCCATGAGGGGACCTCTACGATCGCCCGGGCCCCGGCCGCCGCCGGTTCCGCAAACGCGTCATCCTAGGGCCGGCGCGACCCTCCTGTCAAGGATCCGCGCCTCCCGCGCGGCTTCCCGGGCGACGCCGCCGCCCGGGGGCGCGCGCTCGGGCGCGTGCATCTGCGCCGCCAGCGCCACGTGCCGCGTCTCGACCGCCTCGGCCCCCTCGAGGTCGGCGATGCTCCGGGCGACGCGCGCGAGCCGCGTCTGGGCCCGGGCCGAGAGGGCGTGGACCTCCGCCGTCCTCTGCAGCAGCCGCTCCGCCTCCGCCCCCATGCGGCACGCCGCCCGGAGCGCCCGCCCGCCGAGGTCGGCGTTGAGGCGGCGCCGCCGCCCGCCGCAGCGCCCGGCCTGCATCGCCCGCGCGCCCTCGACCCGCGCCCGGACCTCGCCCGTGGTCGGCCCGCGCGGCGGCCCGGCCAGGTCCTCCGGGCGGACGGGCTGGAGGGCCACGTGGATGTCGAACCGGTCGAGGAGCGGCCCCGAGAGCCGCGAAAGGTACCGCGCCCGGGCGAGCTCCCCGCACGCGCAGGGGCGGCGCGCGTGGCCGTGGAAGCCGCACGGGCAGGGGTTGTAGGCGCCGACGCACAGGCACTCGGCCGGGAACTCGAGCGTGCCCTGGGCGCGTCCGACCCGGACCCGCCCCTCCTCGAGCGGCTGGCGGAGCGTCTCGAGCGTCCGCCGCCCGAACTCCGTCAGCTCGTCGAGGAAGAGGACCCCGCGGTGCGCGAGGCTGATCTCCCCCGGGCGCGGGTGCGGGCCGCCGCCTATGAGCCCGGCGTCGCTCACCGTGTGGTGCGGCGCCCGGAACGGCCGCCGCCGCACGAGCGGCTCGTCCGGCCGGAGGAGCCCGGCGACGCTCCAGATGCGCGTGACCTCGAGGGCCTCGTCCGCCTGGAGCGGCGGCAGGAGCCCGGGCAGCCGCCGGGCGAGCATCGTCTTCCCCGTCCCGGGCGGCCCCGTGAAGATGACGTTGTGCCCGCCCGCCGCCGCGACCTCGAGCGCCGCCTTCGCCAGCTCCTGCCCGCGGACGTCCGCGAGGTCGAGGACGTCGCCGTCCGGCGACGGCGCTTCCGCCTCGCCCCGCGGCCCGTCGTCGAGGACCGGCGGGCTCGCCCGCTCGAGGGCGAGCGCGCCCGTCACGTGCCCGACCGCCTCGGAGAGACGGGCGACCGGCACGACGTCGAGGCCCTTCACGAGCGCCGCCTCGGATGCGTTCGCCCGCGGGACGAGGATCCCGCGCAGCCCGCGCGCCCGCGCCGCCAGCGCCATGGGCAGGATCCCGCGCACCGGCCGCGTCCGCCCGTCGAGCGAGAGCTCGCCGACCGCCGCCCATCCCTCGAGCCGCGTCCCGGCGTCCAGGCCGAGCTGCCCGGTCGCGGCCAGGATCCCGAGCGCGATCGGCAGGTCGTAGAGCGGACCCTCCTTGCGCACGGACGCGGGCGCGAGGTTGACCGTGACCTTGCGCGGCGGGAACTCGTAGCCCTCGTTGCGGAGCGCCGCCCGCACGCGGTCGCGCGCCTCGCGCACCGCCGTGTCCGGCAGCCCGAGCAGGACGACCTGCGGCAGCCCGCTCCCGACGTCGACCTCGATCTCGACGAGGAGCCCCTCGATCCCCTGGAAAGCGGCGCTCAGCAGCGTGGCGTGCGCGGACATGATCGACCCTCCGGTGGTCTCCCGGGGAGCCTACCACGGGGGTCCGACACGTTTTCGCCTGATTTTAGGGATTTTTCGCAGGCGCCTGGCGCGCCCGCTCTTGCGCGACCCAGCGGGCGAGGTGGGCGAGCGGCTCCGGCTCCTCCGCCGCGGCGCGGAAGACGCCGATCGCCCGCCCGAGGTCGCCGCCCCAGAGCGCGAGCACGTCGCGGAAGACGCCCTGGTCCGTGTGGTAGCGCCGGTAGCCGAGGATCGTCGCGTTGTTGAGCGGCCGGCGCTCGAACCCCGGGAATCCGCCCGCCTTGAAGCGCGGCGCAAGGACCGCGTAGTCGGCCCTGGCCGCGATCAGGATCGCCTCGCGCCGCGACCGCTTCTCGGCCTCCGGGAGGTCGCTCCGGTAGAGCGCGTCGAGCTCGGCGTGGAGCGAGTCGATGAGCGAGGTGAAGAGCGCCTCGTCCGCCCGCCGCAGGCCGGCGCGCCGCGCCTGCGGGGAGTCCTTCCCGAAGCGCCCGGCGAGGAAGCGCGTGCCGCCCTCGTCGCCCAGGAACGTCGCCACGCTCTCGTTGAAGGTCGCGTCGCCCGGCCTGAACACGGTCGCGTGCGCGAGCTCGTGGATGACGGTGTTGACGAGGTCGGCCTCGTCGTAGGCGAGCATGGACGAGAAGAGGGGGTCCGAGAACCAGCCGAGCGTGCTGTAGGCCGAGACCGGGCTCACGAGCGTCTCGTAGCCCTCGCCCTCGAGGCGCGCCGCCTCGTCGCGCGCGTCCTCGAGAGCGAAGAAGCCCTTGTACGGCGCCTCGCCGACGAACGGGAAGGTCCACGTGTACGGCCGGAAGGCGAGGGCCTCGCAGGCCGTCACGTTCCAGGCGACCGGCCGGTCGCCGGTGTCGAAGAACGTCGTGTAGCTCTCCGTCCGGGCGAACCCGAGCTCGCCCTCCGCGTACTCGCGCGCCGCGAGCACGAGCGCGAGCTTCGCCAGGTCCTCGGGCGAGCGCTCGCCCCGGGCGATCACGTCCTCGATCGGCTCGCGGCCGACGAGCACCCGCGCCTGGCCGAAGCCGACGTGGGCGTAGTAGCAGCCGCCGGAGGCGGCGGCGAGCGAGATCGTGGCGGCCGCGACGAGGGCGAAGGCGCCGAGCACGAGGCGGCGCCGACGGCGACGCCGGGCCCGGCCGCCCGGGGCGCTCAATCCTCCGCCCCCGGGCTCCGCAGCTCGAAGCGGAGCTCGACGTAGCGCGACCTGAACCCCGCCTCGCCCGGCGCCTCGACCGGGAGGTCGAGCCCGGCCTCGCGCCCCGCCAGGTCCTCGTCGGGAAGCTGCGGCTTCAGGGCGACGCGCTCGCCCGACCTCTCGAAGCCCTCGCGCGAGTGGACGTACACCTCGACCGTGGAGTGCGGCGGAACGCGGAAGACGGGCGCGGGCCGGACCAGGGCCTCGAGCGTCCCGGGCGGGGCCTCGATGGCCGGCAGGCCGATCGGGCGCGCCGCCCAGGCCGCGACCTCGCTCCGGCGCCGGTCGGGCCCGACGAAGCGCGCCCGCGACGCGTCGACCTCGAGGGTGCGGTCCGAGCCGTTGCGGACGGCGACGAGGAACGTGTGGAGCGGCGCCACGATCTCGAACCCGATCTCGAAGGGCGCCTCGCGGTCGTAGTAGACGCCGCGCCCGTCGATCATGGCCCCCGGCATCTTCGGCGCGGCGACCTCGTGGCGGAACTCCGGGCCGCCGCAGCCCGTGGCGATGCCGGCGAGGCCGAGGGCCGCGAGCAGCCGGAGCGCCGCCGCGGCGGGACCGCACCGGCGGCGCGGCGACCTCACTTCGACGCGGCCTCGCTCCGCAGGGCGAAGCGGAGGGCCAGGTGCCGCGGCGGCACGGGCGGGGACTCGATCGGGAGGTCGAGGCCGACCGTCTTTCCCGTCAGGTCCTCGTCCGGGAGCTGCGGCAGGCGCGAGGCCCGCGTCCCGCGCGCATCGCCCAGGACGACGGCGTCCTGGGCGTGGACGTAGAGCTTCACGGCCTGGCCGGGCGGCACGACGAGCATCGCCGGCCCCGACTCGAGGTGGGCGAGGGTGTGCGGGTCCCCCTTCTTCGTCCACACGAAGACGGCGTGCTCGCGCCCTTCCGGGTCGACGAAGCGCGCCCGTCGCCAGTCGATCCTCAGGTCGCCGGCGCCGTCGTTCTTCACCTCGACGTTCAGGGTGTAGAGCGGCGCCTCCGGCCGGGCGTCGATCCGGAACCCCGCCGGGTCCTGGTGCGTCGGCACCGCCGGCGAGTCGAGGCCGTGGCGGAACGTCGGGCCGCAGGCGCTCGCCGAGAGCGCGAGCAGGAGCGCCGCGGCGGCGACCGCCACCAGACGCACGACGGGCAGGAGCTGGAGCTTCGAGGCCGGCCTCGGGGCCGGGGTCTTGAGGGGCTTCACGGACGGCACCTCCGAGAGACGGTAGCCGGTGGTCGGGAAATGGCGGCGGACGACGGCCCAGTCCGAGGGGTCGCCCGGCTCGTCCGGGCGCGCGAACAGCCGCAAGGCGGCATCGAAGATGCGGCCGGCGAGCGCGATCCGCCGGACCAGGCGGCGCAGGCGCGACCGCGTCAGGGCGCGGAGGTCCTGGACCTCGACCAGGTGCGTCCCCGGCAGGGCCTCTTCACCGGCAAAGCTCATGACGTGCGAGATCACCCGAAAGAGGTATTTTCGCCGGTGGGCGGGTAGCGCGTAAAGGACATCGTGGCACGCATACTCGTAGCACACGGGCGGGCGGCCGAACCGGAGCCGGCACCCGTCGGTCGCGAGGTGCCCCTCGAGCGGGCGATGACCGCGCCCGACCTCGCGCCGGCTGGCGCCGCCCGCCCGCTGGTGGATGGCCACGAGCCAGGGCGCGGTCCAGGACTCCTCGCAGTACCTCGCCGCGCAGCAGGTGTCCCGGCAGGTCGCGCACTGCGGGGCGCAGGCGCCGCTCGCGACGGGCTGGACGCGGCGCTCGAGGGCGGCGTACTCGTCGAGGACGCGGTCGAGGAGCCTCACCCGGACAGCTCCTCGGCCCACACCTCCCACTCGGCGTAGAGCTCCGGGAGCTCGGCCTTCGTGCGCTCGAAGTCCGCCGCCACCTGCTTCAGCTTCACGTGGTCGCGGGCGTTCTCGGGCGCGGCCATCGCGGCCTCGAGCTCCTTCACCCGCGCCTCGGCGGCCAGGATCTTGGCCTCGAGCTGCTCGAAGGTGTGCTTCTTCTTCACCCGCTGGGGCCGGGGCGGCGCCGCCGGGGCGCCGGCGCCTGCGGTCGCCGTCGTCGCCGCCGCCGCCGCCGCCGGGCCGGCCGCCGCCTTCGGGCCCGCGGGCTCGGCCGGGGCGTAGAGCTCGCGCAGCTTCGGCCGGCACTCCGTGTAGTTGCCGATGAGCGTCCTCGGCGTCGGGCCGGCGCCGAAGGCCACGACCTTCTCGACGATCCGGTCGAGGAAGTAGCGGTCGTGCGAGATCGCGAGGATCGTGCCGTCGTAGTCATCGAGCGCCTCCTCGAGCGCCTCGCGCGCCGGCAGGTCCAGGTGGTTCGTCGGCTCGTCGAGGACGAGGAAGTTCGGCCGCTTGAGGAACAGCTTCGCGAGCGAGACGCGCGCGCGCTCGCCGCCCGAGAGCGTCCCGATCCGCTTCTCCTGCTCGTCGTCGCGGAAGCCGAAGCGGCCGCACACCGAGCGGATCGTCACCAGGTCCTCGCGCGGGGCGGCGTCGTGGACGAGGGAGAGGATGCTCTTCTCCGGGTCCAGGTCCTCGCCCTCCTGCCGGTAGTAGCCGACGTCGAGGGCCGCGCCGCGCCGCGCCTCGCCCGCCTGCGGGGCCATCTCGCCGACGACGATGCGGAAGAACGTCGTCTTGCCGCTGCCGTTCGGCCCGATGACGCCGACCCGCTCGCCGCGCCGGATGTCGAGGTCGAGGTCGCCGAACAGGGGCCGCGCCGGCGCCCCGTCCGCGGGCGGGTAGACGTGCCCGAGGCGCCGCGCCGCCAGGACCTCGTCGCCCGAGCGCCGCCCCGCCTCGAAGCCGAAGCTGAACGTCCGGTCGCGCGGCGGCCCGGCCGGGCCCCCGGCCTCCTTCTCGGCGATGTAGCGCTCGAGCCGCTTCTCGCGCCCCTTCGCCTCCTTCGAGCGCTGGCCGGCGCCGAAGCGGCGGATGAACTCGCGCTGCTTCTCGACGAACGCCTCGTGCTGCGCCTGCTCCTTGTCGGCGCGCGCGCGCCGCTCCTCGCGCAGGCGGGCGTACCGGGTGTAATCGCCGCGGTACGCCTCGACCGCGCCGTGCTCCAGGGCGAAGATGCGCGTCACCACCCGGTCGAGGAAGTAGCGGTCGTGCGAGACGACGATGGCGGCGCGGCGCCAGCGCGCGAGCCGGTCCTCGAGCCACTCGAGGGCCGAGAGGTCGAGGTGGTTCGTGGGCTCGTCGAGGAGCAGGACGTCGGGGTCGAGGCGGAGCACGCGCGCGAGCCCGGCCCGGCTCTTCTCGCCGCCCGAGAGGCGCGCCGCCTCGACGTCGAGCTGCTCGCGCCGGAAGCCGAGGCGCGTCAGCATCTCGACGGCGCGCCGCTCCCGCTCCTCCGGCGTCTCGAGGGCGTGCGCCGGATCGTCCTCGCGGGCGCTCTCGACGACCCACTCCCGGACCGTCTTCCCGGGCGGCGGCTCGGGCCGCTGCGGCAGGTAACCGAGACGCGCCCCGCGCGCGATCGCGACCGTCCCCGACTCGACCTCGAGCTCGCCCGCCAGCACGCGCAGGAGCGTCGTCTTGCCCGAGCCGTTCGGCCCGACGAGCCCGACCTTCTCGCCGGGCTCGAGCGCGCAGGTCAGGTCCGCGAGGCAGGGGACGCCCGCGAAGCCCTTCTCGACCTTGTGGAGCGAGATGAGCGGCACGGCGGCGGAGCGGGCGGGCGGTGGGCGGCAGGACGGCGCCGGGCGCGTCCTACACGCCCGCGCCGACCCCGATCCTCGCGTCCGGAGCCGGGACCACCTCGAGGAGCTTCGCGACGATGCGGTCGGGCGTGATCCCCTCCGCCTCGGCGTAGTAGCTCGAGATGATCCGGTGCCGGAGCACGGGGTGCGCGACCGCGCGGATGTCCGCCGGCTCGACGGTCGCCCGCCCCTCCAGCATGGCCCGCGCCTTCGCGGCCAGGATCAGGAACTGCCCGCCCCGCGGCCCGACGCCCCAGAGCAGCCAGTCGCGGATGAACTTCGGGGCCGAGTCCGACTGGACGCGCGTGTGGCGCACGATCTGGGCGGCGTAGCGGATCACCGTCTCGGAGACCGGCAGCTTCTTCACGATCGCCTGGAGGTCGAGGATCTCCTCGCGGGCGATGAGCGGCGAGAGCTCGGCCTTGTAGGCCGACGTCGTCAGGGCCGCGATCTTGTACTCCTCCTCGAAGGACGGGTAGTCGACGCGGAGCTCGAACATGAAGCGGTCGAGCTGGGCGATCGGCAGCGGGTAGGTGCCCTCCTGCTCGATCGGGTTCTGGGTCGCGAGCACGTGGAACGGCGGCTCGAGCGGGAACTTCTTCCCGGCCGACGTCACCTGCCGCTCCTCCATCGCCTCCATGAGCGCGGCCTGCGTCTTCGGCGGCGTCCGGTTGATCTCGTCGGCGAGGACGAGGTGGGCGAAGATCGGCCCGGGGACGAACTGGAAGACGCGCTTGCCGGTCTCGCGGTCCTGGGCGATGACCTCCGTCCCCGTGATGTCCGAGGGCATGAGGTCCGGCGTGAACTGGATGCGCCGGAACTTGAGCGACAGGATCTCGGCCAGCGACGAGATGAGGAGCGTCTTCGCGAGCCCCGGGACGCCGACGAGGAGCGAGTGGCCGCCGGCGAAGATGGCCATCAGCATCTGCTCGACCACGAGGTCGAGGCCGACGATCTTCTTCCGGAGCTCGCCGCGCACCTTCGCGGCCGTCGCGCCCAGGCGCTCGATCTTCTCGCGCTCGCCGGCGGTGACCTGATTCGCTTGCTCGGCCATGTTCACGAACCTCTGTTCAAAAAAGGGGAACCGTCCGGACCTTCCGCTCCCGGCCTCTCAGAACTCGATGCCGACCCGGGCCGGCACGCCCCGGTCGAAGTAATGCTTGGTCTTCTTCATCTGCGTCACCAGGTCCGCCCTGTCGAGGACGCTCTCCGGGAGCTTGTGCCCCGTGAGGACGAGCTCCTGGCGCTTGCCGAGGGCCGCGTGGAGGTCGAGGAGCGAGACGACGTCCTTCTCCAGGACGAGCCCGTAGGCGAGCGCGCCCAGGGCCTCGTCCAGGATCACGAGGTCGTGGGCGGGCTCCGTCGCCTCGATCGCCCGCCGGGCCTCCAGGAGCCCCCGCCGGGCCTCGGCGAGGTCCTCGTCCGTGACGCCGAAGCGGAAGGAGCCGTCCTCGCGGATGCGCTCGCAGCCCGTCGGGATCAGCGCGATCTCGGGGATCTTTCGCAGGACCTTCCGCTCCGAGTAATGCTCGCCGCGCGCCGGGTCGAAGCCCTTGTCGAACTGGATGAAGGCGACCCGCATCCCGGCCCCGGCGGCGCGCACGGCGAGGCCGATCGCGCAGGTCGTCTTCCCCTTGCCGCCGCCATAGTATACGTGGACGTAGCCCAAAGTTTGAGGCGAGCCGCCTCGCCCCACCTCATCCCACCTTGAGGATCCGGCGGTCGAGCGCCGTCTCGATCACGCGCTCGAACCCGTCCTCGTGCTTGAGATGCGACACGATGAACACCTGCGCGAACCGGTCCGCGTGCTCCTTCAGGAGCCCCAGGAACTTCTCGGCCCGCTCCTCGTCGAAGGAGGCCGTCGGCTCGTCGAAGAAGAGGAACTGGCGCTCCTCCGCCTTGCCCTTCGCCCCCGCGAGCGCCCGGGCGAGCGCCAGCCGGAGCGCCAGGAGGAGCTGGTCGGCCGCGCCCAGGCTCAGGTCGCCGAGCGGCACGAAGTCGTTCTTCTCGGGCGAGTAGACGCGGATGTCGAGGTCCGGCGACACCCGGACCCTGCGGTAGCGCCCGTTCGTGATGAGCGGCAGCGCCCCCTCGGCGTAGCGCGCGAGCACCGGGCCGAGGCGCGCCCTGAGGCCCGCGGCCGCCTCCGAGAGCAGCGCCGCCGCGAGGTCGAGGACGTCGATCTCGCGCCGGATGGGCTCGACCTTCTCCTCGAGCGCGTCCGCCTTCTCGAGCAGCTCGGCCGCCCGCCGGCGCCGCCCGCGCGCCTCGGCGAGGGCCGACTCGACGCCCCTCTCCCGCACCTCGGCGGCGGCCGCCGAGCCGCGCTCGGCCCCGATCTCCTCCTCGACGGTGCGGAGCCGCTCGACCAGGGCCTCGGCCGGCGGCAGGACCTTCCGCAGGGCCTCCTCCTCGCGCGCGAGCCGCTCGCGCAGGGCCGCCGGCTCGAGCTCGGGCGCCTCCTCGGCCAGGCGGTCGAGCTGCGACTCGCGGAAGTACGCCTGCCGCGCCTGCGCCTCCTTCGGGTCGGCGGGCTCGACCGACCGCGCGACCGTCGTCACCGCGCGCTTCACGGCCTCGGCCGCCGGGCGCGCCTCGCCCGGCAGCGCCCTCCGCCCGCCGAGCTCGCGGGCGGCCTCGCGCCGCTCGCGGCGCGCCGCCTCGAGCGCCTCGCGCCGCCGCCGCACGCGCTCCTCGATCGGGTCCAGGTCGTCCGGGATGGGCACGGGCTCGACCTTCGACGGCTCGTCCGCCTCCGGCGCGCCGGCGGGCTCCTTCCCCGGGTCCTGCGCCTCGCGCCGGAGCCGATCGAGGCGCGCGAGCCGCTCCTCGAGGGCGACGCTCTCGGCCCTGAGCTGGGCCTCGCGCTGGCGCTCGTGCGCGAGCTGCTCCTCGCGCGGGATCTCGCTCGAGAAGAAGTCGTTCCACTGCTCGCGGATCTTGTCCACCTGCTCGTGGAAGGCCTGGTTCTTCAGGTCCTTCGCCCGCTCGGCGAGCTTCACCGGGCGGCGCGGGTCGAGGTCCTGGAGGCGCCCGCGCTCCTGCTCGAGCGCCTTCACCTCCTCGGCGAGGCGCGCGATCGAGCCCTCGATGAGCTGCCGCGCCTCGCGACGCTTGAGCCAGCGGCCGATGGCGACGATCCCGAGGACGGCGCCGACGATGGCGAGGATCGTCAACCCGGCGACGACGAAGATCTTCGGGACCTCGTACGTCCAGACCTGGAGGTAGAGGCCGGCCGCGTCCGCCTTCTCGCCCTTGAGCGCGCCCTGGACGATCTGGACGAGCTGCCGGACGCCGCCGATCTTCCAGGCCGTGACCCCGGCGAAGGCGGCGGCGGCGAAGCAGAGGAGGGCGAGGACCCCGCCCCGGCGCGCGTCGCGGCGCACCCGGTCGGCCCGGACCCGCGCGATCTTCAGGGCGACCGCCGGCGTCCGCGGGACGGCGACCGCCTCGAGCTCGGCGACGTCGCTCGCGTCGATCTTCGGCTCCTCCAGGGCGCGGCGGACCTCGCCCTTGTAGAGGTCGATGCGGGCCTCGAGCTCGACCATCTTCGCCTGGTACTGGATCAGGCGGTCCACGCGGGCGCGCGTGTCGGTGGCGAGCCGCTTCTCGTGCTCGAGCTCGCCCCGGAGCCGCCTCGTCTCGGCGTCGATCGAGGCCGCGAGCCGGTCGAGGTCGCTCTCGCACTCCGCCTCGGCCCGCGCCGCGCGCGCGTCGACGACCGCGGCCTCGAAGCGGGCGAACGACCGCCCGGCCTCGTCGCGGGCGGCGAGCGCCTCGCGGAGCGCCGCGGCCGTCGCCGCGAGCTCGGGCTGGCGCCGCGACGCGCGCTCCTTCACCCGGGAGACGTCGTCGGCCTCGCGCTCGAGGGCCTCGACCTCGTCCGACGGGGCGCGGTGGCCGGCGAGGAGCGACTTCGTGACCGCGAGCTCGCGCTCGGCCTCGGCCAGGGCCTCGCGCCTCGCGGCGCCGTCCCTTCGCGCGAGCCCGGCCGCCCGCTCGAGGGTCGAGACGCCGATCATGTCGTGGAGGGCCCGCCTGGCCCCGCCCTCGCCGTTCCCGGCGCCGTCCCGCCGGACGAGCCCGAGCTCCTGCTGGGCGAGGTAGAACGAGTACCGGAACTCGGCGAAGGTGAGGCCGGTGAGCTCGCGGATGGCCCGGGCGACGGCCGCCGGACCCTGGGCCAGGGGCTCGTCCGAGCCGGCGTCGACGAGCGAGGCGTCGTGCCGCCCCGTCGCCCGCTCGACCCGCCGCTCGACCCGGTAGCGCTCTCCGCCGACCTCGAACTCGGCCGCCACCTCGGCCGACTCGGCGCTCCAGTTGACGACCTGGGAGATGTCCGTGTCGCGCGTCTTCACGGTCTCGCCGAAGAGCGCGAAGGCGATGCACTCGCCGATCGTCGTCTTGCCCGACTCGTTCTCCCCCTGGATGGCGATGACGCCCTTCTCGGGCAGGTCGTCCAGGTCGAGGGCCTCGTAACGCATGAAACCGCGGGCCCGCAAGCGCTTGAGGATCATCCGGCGGCTCTTTCCGTCACAGGGGTGGCGAGGATGGGGGGGCGCCCTTCCGCTCCGACGGTCGTCAAGCCGTGCCCTCCGCGCCCGACCGGTCCTCGGCCTCGCGGATCCTCTTGAGCCCGGCGTCGAGCGCGGCGGCGAAGAGGTCGGGGCGGGGGAGGCGGACGCCCGAGGGGTTGGGCGCGGCGGCGAGCTTCGCGGCGAGGTCGGCCCGCGCCCGGACGAGGGCCTCGAACTCGAGCGCCGGCGGCCGGATCTCGAGGGCGGCGGCCGCGGCCTCGCCGGCGACGCCGGAGCGGCCCCCGGCCGCGCCATCCGTGCGCTCGCGCTCGGTCGCCGAGCCGGCGATGCCGGCCTCGGCTTCGCCGCCCGCCGGGGCCGGGCCGCCCCGCGCCGGCGGCTGCGCCCGGACCGGGGCCGGCGCCTCGGCCTGAGGCGGCGCCGGGGGTTGCGTCCGATCGCGCCCGCCCGGGGGCGTGGCCAGACGCTCGGTCGGCGCTCCGGCGACGGGGCGCGGCCGCGTCGGCACGGGCGGCGGCTTGGCCGGCGCCGTGTCGCCCGCCCGCGGGCGCGCCGGACCCGACCGACCGTCAGCGGGCTCGGCCATGGGTAAGGTCTCCTCCCTCGAAGGAACGGGAAACGGACCGATTCTATCACCGCCTCGCCATGCGTGCAAAAGCGTCGAATGCTATAAGAAAGCAGCGGGTCCTTTAGCGCCGGAGGACCATGGGGCGGAAGTACAAGATCGTCGTCAGCGATCTCCACATGGGGTCGGGCCAGGCGCCGGGCGACCTGAACCCCTGGGAGAGCTTCTTCGCCGACGACAAGCTCTGCGAGTTCCTCCACTTCTACTCGACCGACTACTACGAGGACGAGGACGTCGAGCTCATCGTCAACGGGGACATCTACGACTTCCTCCAGGTGAAGGTGGATGGCGAGTTCCCGGACAAGGTCACGGAGAAGGTCGCCGTCCGCAAGCTCGAGGCCTGCATCGCCGGGCACCCGCGCGTCCACCGGGCGCTTCGCGAGTTCCTCTCGCGGCCGAAGAAGCGGATCACGGTCCTTCCCGGGAACCACGACTTCGAGTGGGTCTTCCCGAAGGTCCAGGAGCGCTTCTGCGAGGAGCTCTGCGGGGGGCGCACGGACCCGCGCCTGCGCTTCATCTGCGACCGCGACTTCTACCAGTTCGACGGCATCCAGGTCCACCACGGGATGCAGTTCGAGATCATGCACTCGCACGACTTCCGCGACGCCTTCATCACGAACGGCGCCGGCGAGCCCATCCTCAACCTCCCCTGGGGCAGCATCTTCATCATCAACGTGATCACGCGGCTGAAGCAGCAGCGTCCGTACATCGACAAGGTCCACCCGTTCTGGGCGTACTTCGTGCGGGCGCTCATCTTCGACCCGATCTTCGCCCTGAAGCTCGCCGCCCTGAGCGTCTTCTACTTCGTGAAGACGCGGCTCCGCTGGCGGCACCTGCGCTCGCGCCTCCGCCAGACGTTCCACATGCTGCGCGAGGCCCGCGTCTACCCGAACCTCGAGCACAAGGTGCGGAAGATCCTGAAGGACAGCCCGGGCGTGCACACGCTCCTGCTCGGGCACACGCACGTTCCGCGCCTCCGGCGCTTCGAGGACAACACCCAGTACATCAACACCGGGTCGTGGACGAGCACCCTCTCGCTCGACCTCGGCAGCTTCGGCCTGATGTCGCGCTTCGCCTACGCGTTCATCGAGTACGAGGGCAAGGGGGCGCCGCCGCGCGTGACGCTTCGCGAGTGGCGCGGGTACCACGACATCTTCCGAGACATACACTTCTAGGCGGGGCCGGGCGGTCGAGGCCGCCTTGCGGTTGCGCCCGTCCAACCCCGGGGCTATAGTTCGGGTTGCGGGCGCGCGGCCCGCCAAACGCCGTGCGCCCGCCGGTCGTATCGACCCATGGAGGTCCGCAACCATCCACCCCCACCCCCACACCCCCGCAGTCGCCGAGAGAGTGAGGTCGCCCATGCCGTCGTCGTCCTTGCGCCCGCAGGAGCACGGTCCGCGCCGGATGCGGAGCCGGGCCGCCATCTCCGCCGTCGCCGCGGCGGCCCTCATCCTGGGGCTCGCCGCCTCCTCGGTCCTCCCCGTCGTCCGGGCCGACGACGCCGATGCGCGCCTCGCCGACATCGTCTCCTCGATGGAGGCCGCGGACCAGCCCGCCCAGGTGTTCGCGCTCTCTCGCGACCTCGACGCCCTCGGGACCGAGGGCCTCGAGCCCGCGCGCAAGCGGATCGCCGACCCGGCGGTCTCCCCCCGGGCGAAGCTCGGGCTCGCTCGCTACCTGCTCGCGAACCGCGAGAAGGCGGCGGCCTTCCCGGCCCTGGTCGAGATCGTGAAGAACGGCGACGACCCCGAGGCGGCGCGCATGGCGGCCGACATGATCGGCCTCCACGCGTCGACGAAGGACGACGTCAAGGGCCTCAAGGCCGCGGTCGACCGGGTCGCGGACCCGATGGTCAAGATCGCCGCCCTCAAGGTCCTCCGCGACAAGGGCCGCGAGGCCTCGGCCGAGCGCCAGGTGAAGGAGTTCCTCTCGAGCGACGACTGGGACGTGCGCGCCGCGGCGGCGCTCGCGCTCGGCGAGCTCGGCAACGTCCAGGCGGCGAAGCACGTCCTGGCCGAGCTCAAGCTCGAGCCGACCGAGCGCGGCAAGCGCGCGGCCGCCCTCCTCTACCAGGAGGAGCTGATCGAGGCCCAGAAGAAGTTCGCCGGCCTCGAGAAGGACGAGGCGATCCAGTTCCAGGAGAAGAAGATCAAGGAGCTCGAGGAGGAGCTGAAGAAGGCGAAGAAGCAGGCCGCGGACGCGGGCGCGTCGGGCCTCTCGCCCGAGTTCCAGCTCCTGGACGAGCTCCTCCGCAACATCCGGACGTACTACGTCGAGGACGGCGAGAAGACGGACACCAAGACCCTCGTCGACGAGGCCGCCAAGGGCATGGTCTCGAGCCTCGACCCCTTCTCGTCCTACATGACCGAGAAGGAGACGAAGGAGTTCAAGGAGACCATGGACGGCAAGTACGCCGGGATCGGCGCGGTCGTCTCCATGGACCCGAAGGACAAGGTCCTGACCATCATCCGGCCGATCTACAGCGGCCCGGCCTACAAGAAGGGCCTGCGCTCGCTCGACAAGATCATCGAGGTCGAGGGCGAGTCCACGTTCGGCAAGACCGTCGAGGAGCTGGTCGCCAAGCTCAAGGGCGAGGCCGGCACCGACGTCAAGATCAAGGTCTACCGGCGCGGCTGGCAGAAGGAGAAGGAGTTCACGCTCACCCGCGCCGAGATCCAGCTCCAGAGCGTCCACTACGCCATGCTGCCCGGCAAGATCGGCTACGTCTCGCTCTCGCAGTTCGGGCAGACGGCGGTCGAGGAGGTCGAGGGCGCGCTCAAGGAGCTCGAGGCGCAGGGGATGCGCTCCCTCGTCTTCGACCTCCGCGCCAACCCGGGCGGGCTGCTCTCGGCGGCGGTCGAGATCGCCGACAAGTTCCTGAAGGACGACCGGCTCATCGTCTACAGCGAGGGCCGCAACAAGGCCATCGCCCCGCGCCGCGACTTCAAGACGAAGGACGACTTCACCCACCCCGACTACCCGGTCGTCGTCCTCGTGAACAAGGCGAGCGCGAGCGCGAGCGAGATCGTCGCCGGCGCCCTCCAGGACCACAAGCGGGCGACGCTCGTCGGCGAGACGACCTTCGGCAAGGGCTCGGTCCAGCAGCTCATGCAGGTGAAGGCGACGGGCGAGAAGTCGACCCTGCGCCTGACGATCGCGAAGTACTACCTCCCGAGCGGGCGCTCGATCCACCGCGACGAGAAGACCGGCAAGGGCGGCGTCGAGCCGGACATCGTGACCGAGGCGGACACCGACCCCGCCTGGCTCATCCAGGAGGTGGACCGGCTCCTCGAGCTCAAGTCGGCCGAGGTCGAGCCGGGCGGCGAGACGATCTCGCAGGTGGACGCCTACGTGCGCGGGATCTGGCGCGAGCACAAGGAGCTGGCGCTCAAGCTCGCGATGTTCGACGACTTCGACGAGTCGCGCTACCCGGGCTTCGACGAGTGGTTCAAGTCGCTCCAGACGAAGCTCGAGCCGGACCAGGTCCGCAAGGTCGTGCGCAACCAGCTCCGGCGCCTGGCGCAGGACGACCAGGGGAAGGAGTTCGCGCTCGACCTCGAGGACGACATCCAGCTCCAGCGCGGCGTCTACGAGGTCCTGCGCAAGCTCGGGGACGACCCGGCCAGGTACGAGGAGTACGCGTACTTCGCGGTCAAGTTCGCCCCGAAGGCCGTCGAGAAGCCGGCCGAGGCCCCGCCGGGCGCCCCGCACGCGCGGGAGCCGAAGGAGCCGCAGGTGAGGTAGCGACGCCTGGCTCCCAAGCCGGATCCGAGTGCACGGAAGGCCAACGGGCCGCGCGAGATCGCGCGGCCCCGTCGCTTTCGCGACGGGTCGCAGGTCCGCTTCGGTAACGCCCGAGGCCGGCGCGGGCCCCTTGCCTCCTCCGCCCGATCCCGCTGCTTCCCGGAGTCCCCAGGGCCTGATCCTCGAGGAAGTGAGCACCAACCGGGCATCGAGGATCACTGATCGACTGTAGCCGCGGGTTCGTTGAGGTTTGGAACCCGTTCTTGTAGAAGAGCCGAGGTTGACACGACCTTCGAGCGCCATGCCGCGCTCGTCGCGAACGTAAGCGCGCGGCTCGGGCGTGGGCGCTAACGCTGGGCCCGCGGCTGGTGCCGGCGCCGGTCAGTTCTTCGCGGTCTGGTGAACATGAACCTCTTGCCCGTAAAGCTGGACGACTTGATTCACGCAAGGGCCGTGGAATCGGTGCGGCTCGAGTTCAAGAAGACCTGGACCGAACCGATCCGTGATGCCGTTCTCAGGACCGTGTGCGCGTTCGCCAACGATCTTCAGGGACTGAACGGCGGGTACATCGCGCTCGGCGTCGAGGAGCGCGACGGAAGGCCGGTCTTCCCCCCGCACGGCCTCGATGATCTCGACGTCGGGCAGGTCCAGAAGCAGATCCGAGGGGCGTGCAACCGGATCGACCCGCCGTATCAGCCCGCCATCGTCGCCCCCGAGACGTACATGGAGCGCAAGATCCTCATCATTTGGGCTCCGCGTGGGGACCTTCGCCCTTATCAGGCCCCGGAGCACGGCGGAAAGGGAGCCGCACGCGAGTACTACGTCCGCATAGGCAGTGATACGGTTGTGGCCAAGGACTCGATCCGCAACCAGTTGCTGGAGCTAACGGCCAAGGTGTCTTTCGATGACCGGCGGCGTGACGATGTACCCCTGTCGGCCATCTCGGCTGCTCTCCTTGGCCAGTTCCTCGTCGATGCCGTCGGTTCCGGCGCCGTTCAGGCCCCGATCGACGTTCCCGGTTCGGCTCGCGCCCTCAAGCTGTCCGCTCCGCTGAACGGCGGCGAGGCTCCAAGGAATGTCGCCCTTCTCTTCTTCGCCGAGGATCCGGACGGCTACTTCCCGGGCGCCAGGATCGACGTGGCCCACTTTCGCGATGACGCAGGCGGTGACCTCATCGAGGTGCGGCCTTTCAAGGGCCCCTTACCACAGCAGATACGCCGGACCCTGGAACATCTGGAGAGCCTCTTCGGCGAGGTGATCCAGAAGGCCGAGGCCCAGCCGGAGGCCGAGCGCTTTGTGGCGTTTCCGTACGAGGCGCTCAAGGAGGCGATCGTCAATGCCGTCTACCACCGTGGCTACGATGTCTCGCATCAGCCGGTGAGAATCGGCCTCTATCCGGACCGGCTGGAGATCACCAGCTACCCCGGCCCGGTTCCGGGGCTCAGGGCCGAGCACCTCGCTCCTGGAAGCCACCCTCCGCCCGTTCCGGCGCGGAATCCGCGGGTGGGGGAGTTGCTCAAGAGCTTGCGTTTGGCCGAGACGTGGCTTACCGGCGTGCCCAAGATCCACCGTCGCATGCGCGAGAACGGATCTCCGGAGGCGAGATTCGACTTCGACGAGGCGCGCACGTACTTCCGGATTACCCTTCCGGCCCATCCCGGCTACGTCGCCCTCCACGCGTTGCGGGAGGCAGCGGTCCTTTGGCACACGGGAGAACGCGATCGGGCGCTCGCGCGGCTTGCGGAAGCGCGTCGGCGCATTCCGCAGTCCGGGGCGGTCGCGGCTCAGCTCATGGAGTACGCGGCCGGGGCGGGGGACATAGCCCTCGCCCGGAGCACGCTCTCGGACCTGGAGCAGACGTCCGACGCCACGCAGCGACACCTGGCCTATCTCACGCTTGCCCGCGCCCTTCTCGATCGGGGGGACGATGCCGAAGCGCGGCTGCTTCTGGGCCATGCTCCGATGCCGAAGACACCGCAAGCGGCTGTGGATCTGGCGATCCTGCGCAAGCGCTCGGGCGACCTCGAAGGGGCGCATGCCCTCTTCGCCTCCGTGAGTTCGGCCATTCAAGATGACCCGCGGGCGCTCCACGAGTGGGCCCAGGTGAAGATGCAGCTTGCCGGGAGAATACGCGTCATGGGCACGCGAGACTCGGACGCAAGGGGACAGTTGAACCGTGAGGCCGCCGAGCTCATCCGGCGTGTGATCCCGCTGGCTCCGACCCCTGTGCGCGCAGCATGGGCGTGGTTCGACCTCGCGCGCGTGCTCCACTGGCTCCGAATGCCGGCTGCCGAGGTACGGAAGGCCTGTGAGCGCGCGGTCGCGCTCCTGCCCGCTGAGCTCCGTTTCGTCGAGTGGTATCGTCGTCGATTCGGTACCGAGCCGCCGGCGGGTAGTGCCGCCTCCACGCCCACCTGAACAGGCCGACGCCAGAATGGACCTCCGGCACTACGCTGAATCGCCTAACGCTCTGCGCGCAGGACGATCGGACAGGCGATCAGCCTCCCGGGACCGGCCTCGACGAGCGGCGGCTTCGCGGTCGCGCACTCCGGCTGGGCCAGGGGGCAGCGCGTCCGGAAGCCGCAGCCGGAGGGCTTCGCGAGCGGGCTCGGCACTTCCCCGCCGAGGACGATGCGGTCGGGGCGGCGGCGGTCGGGGTCGGGCTGCGGGACCGCCGAGAGGAGGGCGCGGGTGTAGGGGTGGAGCGGGTTCCGGTGGACGTCGCGCGCCGGGCCGACCTCCACGATGTCGCCGAGGTACATGACGGCGATGCGGTCGCTCACGTGCTCGACGACCGAGAGGTCGTGGGCGATGAAGAGGTACGTGAGCCCGAGGTCCTGCTGGAGGTCGAGCAGGAGGTTCAGGATCTGGGCCTGGATCGAGACGTCGAGGGCCGAGACCGGCTCGTCGGCGATGATGAACTTCGGGTTCGTCGCGAGCGCCCGGGCGATCCCGATCCGCTGGCGCTGGCCGCCCGAGAACTCGTGCGGGTAGCGCTCCGCCTGCTCGGCGCGGAGCCCGACCTTCTCGAGCAGCCAGGCGACCCGCTCGGCGCGCGCGGAGCGGGAGAGGTCGCGGCGGTGGATCGTCAGCGGCTCCTCGACGATCGACCCGACCGTGAGCCGCGGGTTCAGCGAGCTGTAGGGGTCCTGGAAGATCATCTGGACGTCGGGCCGGTACGGCCGCATCTGCCCGCGGGTGAGCGGCGCCAGGTCGACGACATCGCCTGAAGATGTCCTGAGCCGGATCTCGCCCGAGGTCGGCTTCACGACCTTGACGATCGACTTCCCGATGGTGCTCTTGCCGCACCCCGACTCGCCGACGAGCCCGAGCGTCTCGCCCTCGCGGACGTGGAAGCTCACGCCGTCGACGGCCTTCACCTCGCCGATCCGGCGCAGGAAGACGCCGCCGTGGACGGGGAAGTGGACCTTGAGGTCGCGGATGTCGACGAGGGGCGTCATCGCCTCGCCAGGGCCTCCTCGACGACGTGACAGCGCACGCGCCGGCCCGGCTCGACCTCGACCAGGTCCGGCTCGACCTGCTCGCACCTGTCGACCTTCTCCGGGCAGCGCGTGCAGAACTTGCAGCCGGCCGGGAAGTCGAGGATCGACGGCACGATCCCGGGGATCGCCTGGAGCCGGGACTTCGGCGCCCGCTCGGCCCCCGGGATCGAGGCGAGCAGGCCCTTCGTGTACGGGTGGAGCGGCTTCCTGAAGAGGGCGCGCGTCTCCGCGATCTCCTGGATCTTGCCGCCGTACATGACGGCCACGCGCCGGCACGTCTCGGCCACGACCGCCAGGTCGTGCGTGATCAGGAGGATCGCCGCGTTCCCGACCTTGCGCTTGACCGAGAGCATGAGCTCGAGGATCTGGGCCTGGATCGTGACGTCGAGCGCCGTCGTCGGCTCGTCGGCGATCAGGAGCGCCGGCTCGAGCGCGAGGGCCATGGCGATCATCACCCGCTGGCGCATGCCGCCCGAGAACTGGTGCGGGTAGTCGCCGAGCCGCCGCGTGGGATCCGGGATGCCGACCAGCCGCAGCATCTCGACCGCCCGCGCCTGGGCCTCCGGCTTCGACATCTTCGGGCTGTGCCGGACGATCGCCTCGCGCACCTGGAAGCCGATCGTGAACACGGGGTTGAGCGACGTCATCGGCTCCTGGAAGATCATCGAGATGTCCTTGCCCCGGATCTCCCGCATCTCCTCGTAGCTCAAGGAGAGCAGGTCCTTCCCGCGGAAGAGCGCCTTCCCGCCCGCGACCTTGCCCGGCGGCTCGGGGATGAGCTTCAGGATCGAGAGGGCCGTCACCGACTTGCCGCTCCCCGACTCGCCCACGAGCCCGAAGACCTCGCCCTCGTGGATGTCGAAGCTGACGCCGTCGACGGCCTTCGCCTCCCGGCCCTCGATGTCGAAGACGGTCTTGAGATCCCGGACCTCGAGGAGCTTCTTCGCGCCGTCGTCCACGCGGTCAGCGGAGCCTCGAGAAGACCTTCGGATCGAACGCCTCGCGCACCGACTCGCCGATGATGACGACGCAGAAGAGCGTCGCCGCGAGCGCGATCGAGGGGACGACGATCAGGTGCGGGTACGAGATCAGGTACTCGTGACCCTGCTTCAGCAGGTAGCCCCAGCTCGGCGTCCCGGGCGGCAGGCCGAACCCGAGGTAGTCGAGGCTCACGAGCACGGAGATGTAGCCGACGATCGCGAACGGCGCGAAGCTGACGAGGGGCACGAGGGCGTTCGGCAGGATGTGGCGGGTGATGACCTTCCAGTCGCTCGCCCCCATGGCGATCGCCGCCTGGACGTAGTCCTTCGCCTTCTCCCGGTAGAACTCGCCGCGGATCGTGTACGTGATCCCGAGCCAGGCCCGGAGCACGATCAGGAGCAGCGCCAGCTTGATCACCCCCGGCTGGATGATCGAGGCGATGATCATGAGGGTGAAGAGGAACGGGATCGACTGCCAGATCTCGACGAACCGCTGCATCCCGATGTCGATCATCCCCCCGTAGTAGCCCATGATGCCGCCGTAGAGCGTGCCGACGGTCTCGCCCACGACCGCGACCAGCATCGCGAACAGGATCGACAGCCGGAACCCGTAGGCGAGCTGGACGAAGACGTCCTTGCCGTTGTCCGTCGCCCCGAGCAGCAGCCCGCCCTGACCCGGCTCGTAGGGCGGGTCGCCGCCGATGTCGAGGATGTGCTCCTCCGGCCCGTACGGGTAGAAGGGCATGACGACCCACGACTCGCCGCGCTCCATCTCGGCGTGCAGCTCGCGGAGCGTCGCGATGATCCCCTCGCGGGCCCCGAGGTCGCGCTCGAGGAACTCGTACTCGAGGACGCGCCGCTCGTGGTCGCCCCGCACCTTCTCGTAGTTCGTCCGGAAGTCCGCGAGCTCGATCTCGTAGAGCTCGAGGTCGAACTCGTGCTGCTCGCGGGCGGCCCGGCTCGCGCCCGCGGGCGGCTCGGGCGGCGGCTCCGGCGGCTTCAGCGCGACCGGGCGCGCCATCGCCTTGAAGCGCGCGTGCGCCTCGTCGCGCGCCCGCTGCTCGGCGGCGATCCGGTCGGCGACCCCGCGGGCGTCGTACCTCCGGTAGTCGATCCGCCCCTCGTCCGGGAGCCCCCACTCGTCGCCCGGCAGGAAGTGCGGGATCGAGACGATCGGCACCCACTTTCCCGCCCACTCGCGAACGGCCGGGAAGGCGGTGCGGCCGCGCCGGTGGATCACGAGCGCCTCGTCGTTGACGAGCAGCTCGAGGAAGAGCGAGGCCGTGAACAGGCTCGTGACGAGCAGGAACGCGTAGTAGCCCCGCCTTATGCTCTTGAAGCGCCGGATCCGCTTGGCCATGAGCGGCGACACGTGCACGCGGACGCCGGCCTGCGCCAGCCCCCGCCGCGCGATCGCCGGCAGGATCCGGTGGGCGACGACGTAGCCCGAGGCGACGACGCAGCCGATGACGAGGATCGCGTAGACCGCGCTCACGCCGTCGCCGTCCCCGTGCCCGTCACGTGCCGAACCGGATCCGCGGGTCGATCAGCGCCCAGACGACGTCGGAGATGATGTTGCCGACGAGCTGGATCAGGACGCCGAAGACGAGGATCCCCATGATGATCGGATAGTCGCGGGCGAGGATCGACGTGTACCCGAGGAGCCCCATGCCCGGGATGTTGCAGACGTTCTCGATGAGGAAGCTCCCGGCGAAGATGATCCCGAGCGCGTGCCCGATCCCGGCCGTGATCGGGATCAGCGAGTTCCGGAGGGCGTGGACGAAGATCACGCGCCGCTCCGAGAGCCCCTTCGCGAACGCCGTCCGGACGTAATCCTGGCCCAGGTTCTCGAGGAGCGAGTTCTTCATGAGGATCGTCATCGTCGCGAACCCGGTGATCAGGTACCCGAAGATCGGGACGACGGTGTGGTGGAGCTGGGCCTTCACGCGCCCGAAGAACGAGAGCGACTCCCAGACCTCGCGCGGCGGGCGGAAGCCGCCGAGGGGACGAGGTCCCACTTCCCGCCCAGGTACACGAGCAGGACGAGGCAGGCGACGAACCCGGGCGTCGCGTACCCGAGGAAGACGGCGACCGACGACCCCGTGTCGAGCCAAGTCCTGTGCCGGATCGCCTTCACGATCCCGAGCGGGACGCAGACGAGCCAGGTCGCGAAGTAGCCGAGGAGGCCGAAGTAGATCGAGATGTAGAACTTGCCGACGATGACGTCGAGCACGGGCTTCCCGTAGACGCTCGATCTCCCGAAGTCGGCCTGGAGGATCCCCGAGAAGCCATCCTCCTCGTCCGGGTAGAGGCCCAGCCAGTCGAGGTAGCCGAGCGGGATCGGCTTGTCGAGGTCGTAGTACTTCTCGATCTCGCGGATCTGGGCCTCGGTCAGGCGCTCCGCGCCGAGGTCGGCGGCCACGCCCGCGCCGCCCCCGCCGCCCTCGCCGGCCGCCAGCATCCGCAGCTCGAGCTTCGCCCGCTCGACCGGCCCCCCCGGGACGACGCGCAGGATCGTGTAGACGAGGGCCGTGATGCAGATGAACGTGATCGGGACGAGGAGCAGCCGGCGCACGAAGTAGGCGGTCATGCCGTGCCTTCTCGAGACCGCTCACCCTGAGCGAGGGCCGGCGCGGCCGGCCCGAGTCGAAGGGGCACTACTTCTCGGCGCCCTTCTTCGGGCTCACCGGGTCGAAGTCCTCCCAAGGCTTCGCCACCTCCGCGCCGACCGGCAGGCTCGCCCCCGTCCGCCGCGCCTCCTCGACCGCCTTCGCCCGCTCCGGGTCGTGCCACCAGAGCGACAGGATGTCGGCGTCGGGCCGGTTCGTGGCCGTGAAGTACTTCTCCGGGTGGCCGAGCTTGTCCCAGTAGGCGATGCGCTCGTACGGCCCGTACCAGCCGAGCGCGTACGGGTGCTCGGCGAAGATGGCCTCGTCGATCCTCTGGACGATCTGGATCCGCCGCTTCAGGTCGCGCGTGCGGTCGTAGACCTCGCAGAACTTGTCGACCTTCTCGCTCTTGAAGCCCGGGATGTTGTTGTTCGCCGGCTTGGCGGCGAGCTCCGAGCTCCACGACGACTCCGGGTTCGGGAAGAGGAGCGCGCCCCAGGCCTGGGAGTGGATCAGGAACTGGCGCTCCTCGACCTTCTTCGTGAGGGCGACGGGGTCGGTGAGCTTGAGCTCGAGCTTGATCCCGGCGTTGCGGAAGTCCTCCTGGACGACGGTGTAGATGCGCTCGAGCGTCGGGTTCCCGAGCTCGAGCGTGATCGCGAACACCTGGCCGTCCTTGACGAGCCAGCCGTCCTTGTCGCGCTCCTTCCAGCCCGCCTGGGCGAGCAGGTCGGCCGCGAGGCGAGGCTCGAAGCGGATCTTCGGGTTCGTCGGGTTCGCGTAGACGGAGCCCGGGTAGTAGGAGTCGATGAAGTCGTACTGGCGGTAGAAGAGCTTCTCGTTCAGCTTCTCGCGGTTGAACAGGTGCGCGAAGGCCTTCCGGACGCGGATGTCGTCGAACGGGGGCTTGCGCATGTTGAAGGCGAGGCCGGAGAACCCCTGCGGCTCCTTCGTGTAGACCTTCCGGCGCTGCACCCACCCCTTCTTCACGGCCTCGAAGTCGTACTCCTCGGCCCAGCGCTGCGCCTTCAGGTTGAAGTAGTAGTCGATCTCGCCGCGCTTCAGCTTCTCGAACTCGAGCGTGTCGTCGCGGACGACGACGAAGCGGATCTTGTCGAAGTTGTAGAGGCCGACCGCGCCCGGGTCGTCCTTCGCCCACCAGTCGGCCCGGCGCGTGAGCGTGTACGACTCCTGCTCGACGTGGTCGCCCGGGAGCATGTGATAGGGCCCGCTCCCGAGCACGAACTTCCACTGGTACTCCTTCAGGTAGGCGTCGCCCGGGATGCGGATCTGCTTCGCCGGCATGATCGCCATGCCGCCGAAGTAGATGGGCAGGCGCCAGTTGTCCTCGGCCATCTCGACCTGGACGGTCAGCCTGTCCAGGGCGACGGGCTTCTTGAACGACTTCCCGTAGAGCTGCTCGGCGTACGGGTCCTTGCGGCCCCAGGTCGGGTCCTCGGTGCCGTCGCCCCGGTGCAGCGACCCGGCGAGGTGCTCCCACGAGGCGACGACGTCGTCGGCCGTCACCTCCGAGCCGTCCGCGAACCGCGCCCTCGGGTTGATCCGGAAGCGAAGGACCTTGTGGTCGTAGTCGAACTGCCAGTGGGTCGCCAGCGAGGGCACGAACTCGAGCGTGTTCGGATGGATCCCGATCAACGACTCGTAGATGAGCCCCTGGATGTTGGAGAGCGTGACGAGCCGCGACTCGGGCCCGTCCGTCCGGAACGTCGGCAGCGGCTGCGGGATCGATCCCGTGAGGGTGCCGCCCTTCTTCGCCCGCGGGTCGCCGATCGGCGGAGCGTCGTCGTTCGACTCCCACGCCTCCGGCGCCTTCGCGTCCTCGTCCGCGCGCGCGGCCGCGCCCCCCGGGAGGGTGAGGAAGACGAGACCGGCCGCCAGCAGGGCGGCCGGGAGGGGCCTCGCGGTCATCGCCGCACCTCCGAGCAAGGCTTCGCTTCTTTCAGAGCCTGAGCCAGCCGTGGATCAGGAAGTCCACGCGCTGGACGAGGAGCGCCATCCGACCCATGACCGTGTAGCCGAAGGAGGCGCCGAAGCAGATCATGAGGAACCAGACGCCCACCTTCGAGACGATGCCGACCGCCCCGCGGTGCTCGATCGAGAAGAAGAAGTAGAGCAGCACCGACACGACGCCGAGGAGGATGACGACCGTGTTGAACGCCGCCAGGAAGCCGGCGTCGAACGGGATCGGCACGAGCGTGTACTTGAGCTGCTGGAGGACGTTGCTCGCGATCACGTTCGGGATCGAAGCGCCGGCGCCGAAGCCCACGTAGAACGCGAACGCCCAGCGCGAGAGCCACGAGAGCCGCGGGATGAAGCGCGAGAGCAGGAGCAGGCCCAGGAAGAGCGGGATCAGGAGCCAGAAGTCGGGCTGCCCCTTGATCGCCCCCTCCTGCCAGAGCTCGTAGCGCACGGCGTAGCGGATGAGCGGCTTGTAGAGGTCGGGCTTGATCGACGAGTACCAGACGAGGACGAGCTCGTAGCCGAGCCCGACGCCGACGTAGAGGTTCTCGGCCGCCTTGAAGAACGGGTTGTCCTTGTAGAGGAAGCTGTAGAGCGCGAGCGTGACGCCCGTCGCGATCAGGACCCCGAGCGCCTCGTAGTTGAAGACGCCGTTCACGCGGAGGTCGTGCCCGTCCTCGTGCAGGAACGCGAACAGGCTTCCCCAGAGGAACAGGTTGAAGAGCACGACGTAGAAGAGGATGTCCCCGATGCTCGGGGCGCCCTTCTTCTCCGGGACGTCGAGCGTGGCCATGGCGCGGGCTCCGACTTCGACCGTCGACCTTCGACCGCTTCCCTACCGCGCCCCGGGCGGCTTGCTGCGGCCGACCATGAGGTACGCGACGTTGCAGAAGATCACGAGCAGGATGACGAGCACGTGGGCCATCGTCTGCGCCGGCACGCGGCTCGTCGCCTTGTCGGGCACGCGGATCTTGGCCTCGTACTCCCACGCGCCCTTGGCCCCGCCCAGGATCCCCGTGATCTGCTTCGAGTTCAGGTACGGGTAGAGGTCCGGGGCCATGACCGCCGTGCAGCCGACGCCCATCGGGAACCCGTACTTCTGCGACCCGTAGATGATCCACTGCTCGGCCGAGATCCCGGCCGCGACGACCATCAGGTACTTGAAGTCGCCGAGCTTCGAGACGCCCTCGAGGACCTTCCCCTGGCCCGCCAGCTCGCGCGTCGGCGTCCCGTACTTGTCGGCCGGGAAGGCGTCGAAGAGGCTCTGGCCCATGTTGATGATGAGGATCGCCGCGCCGAGCCGCACGCCCAGGTAGCAGTAGTCCTTGCCGTACTCCTTCGTCGGCTTGCGCTCGACGACCGTCAGCACGTGGTGCTTGCCGCCCTGCTCGAAGGGCTCGGCGGCGAGCCCCTTCTCGACCTCGTCGAGAAGCGTGTAGAGCCTCGGCTCGTACTGGATGGGCGCCTCCGCGCGCTCGCGCCCGATGTTGACCGTCGCGAGCTGCGCCTTCACCTTCGCCGCCTCGTCGGGCTTCGTCTTGACGAGCGCGAGGTGGTCGGTCGCCGCCTTCTTCGAGTCGAACGTCCGCACCTCGACCGAGAGGTCGTCGAACTCGCGGGCCGTCGACTGGACGACCTGCTCGACGAAGTTCAAGCCGCGCGGCCAGTGCGTCATGCCCGTGATGCGCAGGTCCTTGCGGAACAGGTGGCGCAGCACGGCCCGGTTCATGGGCTCGAGCTCGGCCTGCGAGGCCGGGTCGTAGTCCATGCTCAGGAGCACGGGGCTGCCCGCCGGCAGGCCGTCGATCGCATCGTAGACGCCGTCGACCGGGCTCGACGACACGATCGGGAACTCGATGCGGTCCTGGAGGACCGTCGCGAGGACGATGAGGACGAGGACGAGGAGGAAGATGATCCGGCGGTCGATGTCGAGGAGCCAGCGCATGGATCAGTCCCCCCCGCCGAGGTAGGCGCGCTCGATCCCGAAGATGATGCGGAGCGACGTCGCGATCGACCCGAGCGAGACGCCGAGGAGGATCCCGCGCTTCGCCGCCATCTGCGGGTTCGCCATGATCCAGTCGGCGAACGACGGGAAGAAGTCGCTGACGAGCCCCGAGAGCGGGACGCGGCCGAACATCACGAGCCCGGCCGCGACCAGCAGGACCGCCGCTTCCCAGGTCCGGGCCCGGAACGTCCGGTAGGCGGCGGAGGCGATCATGAAGGCGAGGATCGAGAACATCGTCGCCTGGGCCGGGTTGTAGACGTGGTCGTAGAGCCAGACGTAGCCCTTGCCCTCGCCGCCCGGCTCGAAGGCGTGCCAGCCGGCGAAGACGAGCCAGGCGATCCCCTTCGAGGTGTCGATCGGGCCGACGGCGATCTCGAAGACCTTCCGGACCTCGCCGATCATCCCGAAGTAGAGGGCGGTCAGGAGCCCGACGTAGACGAGGAGCGAGTAGCCCCATCCCGGCACGCGGCGCCGGATGCGGAGGAGGTGCATGTGACAGAGGCTGTAGAGGCCCAGGGCGAAGGCGAAGCCGGCGAGGATCTTGAGCCAGGTCGAGGCCTTCGTGAGGCTCGTCTCGGACCAGCCGGCCGGGACGTAGTACTGGACCGCGAACCAGGCGCCCGTGATCAGCGCGATGGCGATCGGGATCGTGCGCTTGAAGAACTGCATGTTACGTGTAGACCTCGATCAGCTTCGTCACCCACTCGATCCCGACGGTCGAGAGCAAGGTCCCGACGAGGACGATGGCCATGAGCGCGGCCTTGCCGATGTCCTGGCCCTTCAAGCTGCCGAGCAGCATCGGGTTGCGCGAGAGATAGGCCGAGGCCGCGTACAGCTCCTCGCCCATGAGCGTGTAGTCGCAGGTCGTGATGAAGAACGGGAGCTGCGTGTAGGAGTCGGTCCCGGCGATCTGGATCGCGCCCGTCGAGGCGCCCGTCTCGGCGAGGAGGAGGCTCTCGGCGTAGAAGTAGCCCATGTAGATGTTCGCGGCCGGCTGCTGGCGCATCATGATGCCCGAGACGGCGGCGACGTAGCTGAACTGCTCGGCCGCGACGAAGATCACGTCGTCGGCGTTGTAGGCGTCGGGCCGGCCGGCGTGGAGGTACGCCTCCTTCACGGTCTCCTGCGAGACGGCGAAGACGACCGGGTCGTTGTTGACGCAGATCATCTTCGTGTCGAACTTGGCGACGCGCTTCGTCACCTCGCCGAGGACGTTGACGGCGGCGATCGTCGAGATGTTCGCCATCGTCTCGAGCCCGTGCGCGAAGAGGACGGGCTTGCCCATCTCGGTCGCGCGCCCGAGGGCCTCGTCGACGGCCTCGAGGCCGCCGATCCGGCGCAGGTACATGTCGGGGTTCGAGCGGGCGCGGCGGATCATGCCGAGGACGGCGCCGCCGAAGAAGAGCATGGCGAGGAAGTTGTTGAGCTTCTTCCAGTTGAAGGCGTTGTCGCGGGCGCGCGCCTCCTGGACGTCGCCGACCGGCTCTCTCCGCTCGCCCTCGACGACCTCGAGCGTCACGTAGAAGGGGCGGTCGAGGATGATGGCGGCGAGGTCCTTCTCGACGTCCTGGACGCCCTCGGCCTCGAGGTCGGCGACCCGCTTCACCTTGGCGTCGGCGAGCGTCCTGCGCGCGCGGTCGAGCGTCTCCTTCCCGAAGAGGTGGAGCCACTGGAGCCGCTTCGGCAGGCGGAGGAGCATGGCCACGGTGGCGGTCGCGTTCGCCTTCGGCCCGTCGTCGAGGGCGAGGGCGGCGAGCGTCTGCGTCCTGTAGGTCGCGAGCGGCGAGACGGCCACGTGGTGGGCCTTCGCGTCGCCGCCCGTCCACGGCCCGAACGTGGCCGTGTCCTCGACCTTGAGCGACGTCGTGCTCGGCCCGCGGAAGGCCTCGGCGAACGGCCCGGTCTTGCGGGTCGAGATCGAGAGGACGTACTTCGCCTCGACGCGCTCGTCCTCGGCCCCCGCCCACTCGGCCGAGATCTTCTGCCCGGCGTCGTTCGGCGTGTCGAACGCCTTGAACCACCCGGGCTTCGGCAGCGGCGCCGGCTCGGCGGCGCGGGCGGCGGGCGCGAGCGCCAGCCCGAGCCCGAGCCCGAGCCCGAGCCCGAAGCCGAGCGCGCGGGAATGGCTCGACAGGCCTCTCATTGCTCCTCTATGACCTCCACGTTCGCCCGCGGGATGACGACGGCCTCGCCCGGCTCGAACTCGAGCTCGAGCACCCGCACCTTGGTCTCGCTCTCGACGACGCGCAGCTCGTGCGGGAGCGACTTGACGCGGCCGATCCGGCCGAAGTAGGGGCTCCGGATCACGCGGATGCGGTCGCCCGGCTTCATCCCCGACTTCTCGGTCTCGGGCGGGGCCGCGCCGCCCCGGTCCTTGCCCTCGTACGGGATCACGATCTCGGGGCGGATGACGCCGGCCCGGATCTGGGTCGCGCCCGAGATCGACGTCTTGGCGCCGGCGCGCTGCCCGAGGAGGGCGAAGGTGCGGTCGGCCATGTCGATCCGGCCGAAGCCCTCGGTGACGACGACCGTCAGGCCGATCGTCTCCTGACCCGTGATGGCGACGCCCAGGTCGTAGCCCAGGAGCTGGCGCAGGTCGGCGTCGTGGAGGCCGCCGGCGATGATCCCGGCGACGCCGAGCTTGCGCGCCCTCTCGATCGTCGCGTGGGGGACGAGCGACCCGCCGACGACGATCTTGCCGCGGTGGTCCTCGCGGATCTTGTCGGGCGTCAGGGGCTCGCCCTTGGCGGCGACCCCGAGCGCCAGCTCGCCCCACGTCTCGCCGCCGACGCCGAAGATCCCCTGGATGTAGGTGCCGACGGCCTCGACGGTCACGCCCTCGGCCTCGCGCACGGCCACGACCTTGCCGTCCACGAACGCGCGCACCTGCACGGGGCGCGGCGGCGTCCGCAGCAGCACCTGGCCGGTGACCGTCGAGACGGTCTCGACCGACCCCGCGATCGGCGACTCGACGGTCGTCTTCAGGAGGCCGAACAGGCTCTTCGCGAGGGCGATCGGCTCGCCCGCGCGGACGGCCTCGCCCTCCTTCTTCAGCATGTAGTCCTTGATCTCGGGCGGCGTGATCCCGAGGCGGTTGACGACGTTGACCGACACGACGTCGCCCGGCAGGTGGGTCTCGGCGACGACCTGGTCGGCCCGGACGTCGTCGCCTTCCTTCACCAGCACCTGGCCCTTCATGGGCAGGGTGCGCTCCTTCCGGACGACCGTCTTGCGGGCGACCCTCAGACCCGGCGTGTAGGCGTGGGCCATGGCTTACCGCGCCCCCGCCTTCTCGCGCGCCCGCGCTCCCCCCCCTGCCCCCGCCCCCTCCTCCGGGTACAGGTCGAGCGCCTTCGTCCAGCGCGCGATCTGCTGGAAGCGCGCCCGCTTCTCGGTCGCGAGCTGGATCGGCCGCCCGCGCGCGTCGAGCACGAGCCCGACGACGCCGCCCCAGACCCGGCCCGTCGCGGCCCGTCCGGGCCCGGCGCCGACGTCGAGCTTCTTCGCCGGCTCGATCGCGATCGTCCCCGCCTCGCCGACCCCGAACGGCAGGAGCTTCATCTCGCCGAAGGCGACCTCGCCGGCCTCTTCCGGGCCGCCCTTGTCGCGCTTCAGGCGATACGAGAACGCGCGCTCGCCCTCCTTCGCCAGCCCGCGCGGGGCGACGCACGTCCCGAGGTAGACCATGCAGTCGCGCTCGAACACCTCGGTCGCGGCGCGCTCGTTCACCGTGGACAGGACGCCCAGGTGCGGCGCCATGAAGATCGAGTCGACGGCGAGCCGCGTCACCCCCTCGGGCTCGAAGCTGTCGAGGATCATCATCATCGACTGCGAGCGCCGCGGCGCGTGCGAGAGCACGCCGCCCGAGCCGACGACGAGGTCGAGGCGCATCATGTCGATGATCGTGTCGGCGCGCCCCGCCTGGCCGAGCGCGTCGCTGATCGTGCGCTCGGTCTGGACGCCCTTCAAGCCGACGGCGAGCGAGCGGTGCTCGTCGAGGCTCCCGCGCAGCGCCTCGCGCGCCAGGGCCTGCTCGATCTTCAGGTCGGAGAGCGTCTGCGGGATCGTCGTCGGCCGGATCATCTTGTTCTTGATCGCGTCGCGCAGCTCGGCCTCGTCGGTCTCGAACGCGCACCAGCGGAGGACGTTGTCGATCCCGGCCCGGGCCATGACGTTCGACACGCTGTACGACATGCCGAGGTTGGCGCTGACCGTGCGGTTGAAGATCGGCTCCGGCTCGCCCGGGACGGAGAAGACGCTGAAGACGTCGGTCGTCGCCCCGCCGATGTCGACGCCCATGACGTTCAAGCCGTCGCGCTTCGCGACCTTCTGGATGATCACGCCGACCGCGCCCGGCGTCGGCATGATCGGCGCGCCCGTCCACTCCATGAGCTTCTTGTAGCCCGGGGCCTGGGCCATGACGTGCTCGAGGAAGAGGTGCTGGATCTCCTTCCGCGCCGGCCAGAGGTTCTCGCGCTCGAGCGTCGGCCGCAGGTTGTCGGTCACGACGAGGGCCGTCTTCGCCCCGAGGAGCCCCTGCACCTTGTCGCGCGCGTCCTTGTTGCCGGCGTAGATGACCGGCAGGTCGTAGCCGACCCCGAGGCGCGGGCGCGGGTCCGCGGCCGCTATGTACTCGGCCAGCTCGACCACGTGCGAGACCGTGCCGCCGTCCGTCCCGCCCGAGAGCAGGATCATGTCGGGGCGGAGGCTGCGGATGCGCTCGATCTTCTCGTGCGGGAGGCGCCCGTCGTTGCTCGCGAGGACGTCCATGACGATCGCGCCCGCCCCGAGGGCCGCGCGCTGCGCGCTCTCGCCGGTCATCGTCTTGACGGCGCCGGCGACCAGCATCTGCAGGCCGCCGCCCGCCGACGACGTCGAGATGTAGATGTCGACGCCGACGTCGCCCTTCGCGGGCGTGATGATGGTCTCGCCGTCGAGGATCTTGCGCCCCGACAGCTCCTCGACCTCCTGGATCGAGTTGAGGACGCCCCGGGTCACGTCCTCGAACGGGGCCTCGACCGTCGTCGGCGCCTCGCCGCGGTACGTCTGGCGGTAGGAGCCCTGGTCCTCGACCCACTCGATGAGGATCGCCTTCGTCGTCGTCGACCCGCAGTCGGTCGCGATGATGACCTTCAGGTCCTCGGGCTTCATGCGTCGGCGGCCGCCTCGATCCGGCGGGCGAGGGCCTCGACCGTGTCCGGGCGCTCGAAGAGGAGGGCCAGGCGGCGCACCTCCTCGAGCGTGAACTCGTCGCGGGCGACGAGCTTCAGGATGCGCGTGGCGAGCGGTTCGGCCAGGTCGAGGAGCGGCGTCGCGAACACGCCCGCCTGGAAGAGGAGGCCGTGGAACGGCTTCGCCTGCTCGAGGAGGAAGAGGGCCGCGGGCTGCATGCGCCGCCGCGCGACCGCCCGCGCGACCTTGTCGAGGAGGGCCTCGTCGGGCCCCGCGAGCGGCTCCTTCCCCGGCATGGCGAACGCGTGGGCGAAGGCGTCGCGGGCGCGCGCCAGGATGCCGCGCCGGTCAGGCCTCTCCGCCCTGCTGCTCGCGCCGCACGTGCCGCTCACAGAACCGGCGGACCTCCTCCGCGTTGCCCCGGAACCGGAGGAAGAGCCCCCGGAAGGGGTCGAGCCGCGAGGGCCTCTCGAAGGGCGAGAGGAAGACGCCGTCGCGGTGGACGTACAGGTTCCTGAACTCGTCCCAGGGGCGGAACTTCGACCGCCCGAACGACTCGACGCGCACGCCCCGCCCGTCGAGGACGTAGCGGGTCGGCACGAAGTAGCCGCCGACCGACGCGACCAGGAGGACGAACGCGATCGCGCCGAAGAGCGTGCCGCCCAGCCACCACCCGAGCCCGAGGGGGATGACGACGAGCAGGGCCACGAGGATCAGCGAGCGCGGGTGGTCGTCCCGGACGGGGAGCGCCGTCCACTCGAGCCGACTACCCTCGCTCGGCGCGCGTTCTTCCTCCATGCCGCGGTCACCGGCCGGCGGCCAAGGCGAGCCATTATAAGCGCGGGCTCGGCGAAATCAACAGGAGGGAGAGGGAGCGGGGCGGGGGGGCGCGCCCGTGAGAGTAGACCCGTCTCTAGGGGGGTGGCACCTCCAGCGCCAGTCGCTCGAGGGGCAGCGGCGGCACCGCCGGCCGGCTCAGGTCCGGCTCCACGAGCCGCGCCGGCAGCACGTGCGGCCGCGGGACCGGCGGCACGAGCGCGAGGCGCGCCCCGATCACCGCCAGGAGCAGCCCGAGCGCCAGGTAGAGGTACTTCCGCGTCTTCAGCTCGGTCCCGCGGACGAGCTTCTCCTCCGCCTCCTTGTCGAAGGCCTCGGAGACGACGTCGAAGTCGAGCTCGACCGGCCGCCCGCAGTTGAGGCAGTACGGCTCGGACGCGCTCGTGTCCTTGTCGCAGTGCGGGCAGATCACCGGCCCGCGCTCCGCTTCGTCGCCTCGCTCCTCGCTCCGCCCATCGACCCGCTCATCCGAAGACCGGCGGCTTCGCCGCGTTCTTCGATCATCTCGTCAGCGCCTTCACCCGCGCCTCCATGGCGAACGCGTCCGCCGTCCCCGGCGCCAGCTCGATCGCCCGGAGGTAGTGCTGGACGGCCTCCTTCGGCCGCTTCTGCTTGTCGTGGAAGACGGCCCGGTTGCGCTCGAGGAGGGCGCGCGCCGCCCGCCACTCGGGCGTCTCGGCCGCCCCGCCCCCCGGGATCGCCGCCTGGGCCTTGTCGAAGCAGCGCGAGGCGTCCGTCGGGAACGCCGCCCGCTGGAAGAGGACGCCGGCGTCGTTGTAGAGGAGGAAGACGCGCGCCGGGTCCTCGGGCTCGCCCTCTGCCGTCAGGAGGTCGGCCGCGTCGCGCAGGCTCCAGGCGGCCTCCTTCAGGAGCTGGCTCGCCTCGCCCTTCGGCGCCCGGTCCTTGGCGATGAGCTTCTCGGCCAGGGCGAGGTCCACGGCCCCGAGGTTCGCGAGCATGCCGGGCGTCCGCTCGGCGCTCTCGCGGACCGCCTTCTCGAGCTCCTCCTGCGCGGCCTTCCAGTCGCCCGCCCGGAAGAGGGCGATGGCGATCGCCTCGCGCACCGTCGAGGCGTGGGCGTCGAGCCCCCAGAGCGCCTGCTTGCGGCCTCCGCGGCCGGTCGCGTGGATGCGGTCGAGGCTCCGCTCGCCCTCCTCGGCCGCCCGCTTCAGCCCCTCCGCATCGGTGTCCGGCGGGGCGCCGATGCGCGCCGCCATCGCGTGGGCGACCCGCCCCGGAAGCTCCTTCCGGTCGGGCGCGAGCTGGACCGCCTTCCGGAGGAGCAGCGCCGCCTCCTCCGCCTTCCCGCTCGCGAGGTAGGCGAGCGCCTTGTCGTGGTAGAGCGCCAGGAGCGCGCCCTGGGTCGGGACATCGCCCGCCTTCTCGGCCGCCTCGAAGTGCTCGAGCGCCTTCTTCGCGTCGCCGCGCTCGAGGGCGACCGACCCGAGGTAGATGTGCGGCTCGGGCCGCGCCGGAGAAAGGCGCACGGCCTTCTCGAGCTCGCCCTTCGCCCGGTCGAGGAACGCGGTCCGCCGGTCGGCGGGGAGCCGCGCCGCCGCCGCCGCCCCTCCCTTCGCCTCCTTCCGCAGGTCGCGCTCCGCCTGGTCGAGCTCGGCGAGGGCGACGAGCGCCAGGCCGACGTGCCCGAGGGCGCGGGCCGGCTTCGCCGCGTCGTCGCCCTCGAGCTTCACGAGCCGCCCGTAGAAGGTCTCGGCCTTCTGCGTCTCGCCGAGCCCGAGGACCGTCGAGCCCGCCAGCTCGAGCAGGGTCGGGTCCTCGGGGAACGAGTCGAGGCCGGAGACGGCCGCCTGGCGCGCCTCGGGGAGCCGGTCGCGGGCGTGGTCGGCCCGCGCGGCCGAGATCTTGTGGGCGAGCCGGAAGTCGCGGACGCCGTCCCAGACGAGCCAGGCGGCGAGGAGGACGGCGACGACCGCGCCCGCCGCCTCGCCCACGACGAGGGGCGTGAAGCGCCGCCGCGCCATGGGCGGCGGCTCGCCGGCGCCGGTCCTCCCCTCCTCCAGGATCTCCTCCCTCACGGCCTCGCCTTCTTCGCCCCGGCGCCGCGCCCCTCGCCGCCCTCGGCGCCGTCGCCCGACACGCCGACGATGAGCCCGGCCGGGATCGGCCCCAGTCGCCGGCTGTCGGAGGCCGGCGTCGGCCGCCCGTCGCCGCCGCGCGCGTCGTTCAGGATGTAGACGTGGTCCGCGGGGACGACCAGGTCCTCGACGACCTCGTTGTCGATCTTCTTCGAGGCGTAGTCCTCGGCGAGCGGCTGCCCGTTCAGGTAGACCTTGCCCTTGAGGATGGCCACGCGGTCGCCCGGCCCCGCGATGACGCGCGAGACGAGCATCTTCTCGGGAAACGAAGGGTGCTCGAGCCAGACGACCGTGCCGCGCGGCGGCGCCCCCTCGGGCGTCCGCCAGAGCACCATCTGGCGCGGCCGGACGGCCGGCTCCATCTGCGTCAGGTCGTCCGGGATCGTCCGGACCGTGTAGGTCTGGTGGAGGTAGACGGCGGCCACCACGGCGGCGAGACCGATGAACGGCTTCAGGAAGGCCGCGAGGGCGCCCATGGCGCCGCCAGTCTACCGTTCGGCGGCTCCGCGCGTCAACGGCCGGCCACCGGCGGCGCGTCGCGTCGTTGACGTTCGCGACCGTATGGTGTATCCTAATTCCCGCCTTCCGGGGCATCACTGATCTCACTTGCACACCAAGAGTTAGGTGTGGCGCAGACGCCGTTGCGAGGAGCCGCGCGGGCAATGACCGAGCCGGGAAACTCGTCCGACCGCCACCGAGGCTCCTTCGTCCGCGCCCCCCTCCTCGCGCTCGTCGCCGCCGCCGCGCTCGCCTGCGCCATCCCGACCGAGGCGCGCGCGGACAACGGCGTCCCCGACGCCGACGCCGAGGTCGCGCGCCGGGTCGACGAGAAGGTCCGCGACCTGGACGACCTGTCGAAGCCGCACCGCTGGGGCGGCGCGGCCCGCGACCTCCTGAACCTCAGGCACCCGCGCGCGACGCAGGCCCTCGCCTCGCGCCTCACGAGCGACACCGTCGAGCCGCAGCGCAAGCAGGCGATCGTCGACGCGTTCCTCTGGGCGTGGGACGAGACCGAGGACGGCAAGGTCAAGTCCGACATCGCCCGCGACGCCGTGAAGCTCCTGTTCCCGTTCCTCGCGGCGACGACGGAGCCCGGGACGAAGCTCCGCGACCAGTCGATCGCCACGCTCGGGCTCATGGACGACTCCGTCATCACCGACGCCGCCAAGGTCATCCTCTTCGCGCCCGTCGCCGCCTGGGCCCCGTCGGTCGCCGAGCGCCAGGCGGCGGCCAAGATCATCGCCAGCCGCCCGATCGAGATGGCCGTGAAGCTCCTCATGACGGCCCTCCGCATAGCCGACCTGCCGTCCGAGGCGCACGCCGCCATCCTCGAGGAGCTGCGCCGGTTGACGGGCAACGACTTCAGGCGGCGCGAGGACGCGCTCGCCTGGTGGGCCGCGAACGAGCACCGGCCCGTCCACGTCTGGCTCCGCGAGCGGATCGACCGCCAGGACAAGGAGCTGAAGCAGGCGCGCGAGACCGCGTTCGCCTGGTGGAAGAAGTACGTCGACACGCTCGCCGGGAACCCCGAGGCCCTGCTCGCCGTCCTGAAGGAGGTGCTCGCCAAGCCCGCCGACGCCGAGGTCTCGACCGTGCGCGCGGACGCGGCCCGCCGCCTCGGCGCGCTCCAGCGGTCGGACGGCTACGAGGCGCTGCTCGCGGGGCTGCGCGAGGAGGCGGACCAGGACGTCCTGAAGGCGAGGATCAAGGGGCTCGCGGGCGCGCCGAGCCAGGACGGGCTCCGGGGCCGCATCACCGACGCCATCGTCGAGTACATGCACCACGACGACCGCGAGGTTCGGATCGAGACGGCCCGCACGCTCGGCTCGATCGAGGCGCACAAGGCGATCCCGTACCTCCTCGCCCGCCTGCGTCGCCCCGATCGCAGCCGCGAGGTCGCGCTCACGATCCTCGACGCCTTCGCCAAGATGACGACCTCGGGGCCGCCGCGGGACCCGGACCTGAACCGCGCGCTCGTCGAGGGGGTGTCGGAGACGCTCGAGGTCGAGCTGGCGCGGAACCCGCGCGACATGGGGCTCCTCGAGGCGGCGGCCATCGCGGTCGGCGGCCTCGACGTCCCGGCCGGCGTCCCGGAGGAGGGGCGGCTCCTCGAGGCGCTCGAGAAGTGCCTGCGCGAGGGCGTCGAGCGGCCGGCGGACACCGCCGCCGCCCGCGTCCGCCTCTTCGCGGCCAAGGCCGTGCGCGAGTTCTGCGTCCGGACGCCCGGGCCGGTCCGCCGCGAGCGCGCCCTCGCCGCGCTCGCGAAGGCGCTCGAGGACGCGCAGACGGCCGTCGCCGTCGAGGCGGCGAAGGCGCTGGCCGCCATCGCCAAGGTCCAGGCCACGCCGGCGAAGGACCGGAACGAGGTCCTCCTCGCCCTCGGGCGCACGATCAACGGGCGCCCGGACGACGTCAAGCGCGAGGCCTTCGGCCAGATCCGCGAGATCCTCGAGTCGCAGCCCGCGGCGGCGCGCGACGTCCCGGTCATGAAGGAGGTCGCCGACCGCCTCTACGCCGTCAAGGACTACGAGCGCCTGCGCTCGCTCCTCGCCCTCCTCTCGCCCGAGGCGGCTCGCCCGGAGGTGGCGGCGATGGTCCTCGGGCTCAGGCGGATGCACGCCGAGGCCCTGGTCGAGCTCAAGGACCCGAACGCGATCGCCGCCTGGGACGGCCTCGTGCGGGCGGACCGGACGTTCCGTCCGGGCCACGCGGCCGCGCTCCTCGCGCTCGGCGACCCGGCGCTCGCCGACGAGCAGTACGCCCTCCTCATCGAGGAGGTGCCGGCCGAGCGCCCGACCTGGTGGGCGCGGCGGCTCGACTGCGCGAAGCGCCCGTTCGAGGCGAAGGACTACGAGCGCTCGCTCCGCATCCTCTCGAAGATCCTCGCCGGGCAGGACGTTCCGGCCGAGGTCCGCACGGGCGCGGAGGAGCTGAAGCGCCGGGCCGAGGGCGAGCTGGCCGCGCCCTCGGGCGGCGGCGGCGGCGCGGCCCCGGTGCCGCCCGCGCCCCCCGGACCCGGGGCGAAGCCCGACAGCACGCGGCCGACCGCCCCCGCGACGCCCGGGGAGGCGCCGCCGACGGTCGGGACGAGCGGGCGATGAGGTACCCGCGCGGACCGCTCGTCCACCAGTTCTGGGAGGTCGTCGAGATCTTCTTCGACTCGCAGCGCGCCTTCCTCGAGACCTACGACACCTACGAGACGAAGGTCCTCCAGTACGCGGCCGAGCGCGGCGTCGACCGGCGCTTCCTCCGCCTCGACGCGGACGAGGTCTCGGACCTGCTCGACTTCAAGAAGCTCGAGCAGCTTAGGAACGACAAGCTCTGGCGGCTGAAGGAGGTCGCCCACCACCTCTTCCGGACGCAGGACGCGACGGACCCCTTCGACCGCTACGTGAGCGAGATCTTCCACGAGCTCTCGATCCTGAAGGAGGAGCAGTACAAGGTCTCGATGTTCGCCCGCGAGTACCGCAAGGCCGACGAGACCCAGGAGTACCAGTCGATCCTCGACGAGGTCCACGAGGCCTTCCCGCGCAAGGTCCACAACATCTACGACCTCTTCAAGAAGGCCCAGGCGAGGCTCGAGCAGCTCGTCTCGCGCTACCGGCAGGACAAGGTGACGCTCCGCTCGGTCTACCTCTTCGGCGACGAGGTCTTCCGCGGCTTCTACCCGAACGCGACCGAGGACATCCTGCGGCTCATGTTCTCCGACCCCTTCGACGGCTACCTCGCGATCGCCCGGAGCTTCATCGAGTCCGGCTTCCGCGAGTACGCGATCGAGGCGCTCGAGCGGGCGATGAAGCTGCCGCCGCCCCTCGCGGGCGAGATCGCGGCGCCGGCGGACGGCGGGAGCGCGGACCCGGGCGCGGCCGCGGGCCCGGGCCCGGAGAGCGACGGCGAGAGGCGGGAGGCGCTAAGGCGCGAGGCCGAGGAGCTCCTGCGCGAGCTCAGGTCCGCGGGAAAGAAGAAGCCGGCGGCGGCAAGGTAGGCTCGGCTTGGAACGAACGGCGGTCGTGGCGTCGCTTCGGGAGAAGGCGAAGGACCTCTTCGAGCGCCTGAAGACGGCCAGGCGGGTGCTCGTCACCTCCGAGCCCTACCCCGACGGCGACGCGCTCGGGGCGGAGATCGCGCTCGGCGAGATCGCGCGGTACGCGTTCAAGCTCGCGCCGGGCGGGCCCGCGGGCCAGCAGGTCTACCTCGTCAACGAGAAGGGGTGCCCGCGCAAGTACCGCTTCCTCGCCGGCGCGGACCGCATAAGGCGCCTCGACACGCTCCTCGAGAAGGACTTCGACCTCGGGATCGTCGTCGACGGCGGCAGCGAGCGCGCGGGCGCGGCCAAGGAGATCTTCGACCGCTGCCCGTTCCGCGTCCTCGTCGACCACCACAAGATGGGGAGCCGCGAGCGGTACGACCTCGCCCTCAACGACCCGGAGTCGAGCTCGACGACCCAGATCCTCTGGACGTTCTTCGGCGACCCCGGGATCGGCGTGCCGCTCACGCGCGAGGCGGCCGAGGCGATCTACCTCGGCATCATCTTCGACACCGGCAGCTTCCAGTACTCGCTGACGAAGCCCGAGAGCCACGAGATCGCCTCGCGCCTGCTCGCGGCCGGGATCGACTTCTCGCGCATCGCCGAGCGGGCGCTCCTCGTCCAGGAGTACGGCGAGATCAAGGTCCTGGGGACGGTGCTCGCGAGCGTGCGCCGGACCTCGAACGGCGAGATCGTCTGGGGCTGGCTCACCCACGAGACCATGAGGCAGCTCGACGTCTCGGGCGACGACCTCTCGAAGATCATCCAGATCCTCTGCTTCGTCGAGGGGACGAAGGTCGCCCTCCTCTTCCGCGAGATCGAGGACGGCCGCTTCAAGGTGTCGCTCCGCTCGCGCGGCGAGGTCGACGTCGCGAGGGTCGCGCGCGAGCTCGACCCGCAGGGCGGCGGCCACGACCGGGCGGCGGGCTGCACGCTCGAGGGCGACCTCGAGGGCGTCGTCCACCGGACGGTCAAGCACATCGAGGGGAAGCTGGCCGAGACGCGGCGGTAGGCGCGCGGGCGGCGGGTGCGGTCCGCGGGCGGGACCGAGCACCCGGAAGCCCTCGCGCTCCGCGGCGAGGGCCTTGGCCGAGCCGTCCCAGAACCTCACCTTCCCTCCTCGCGCTCCTCGAGCAGGGCCCCGAGGACGCTGACGCCCTTCGGGAGCTTCATCGGCGGGGGCAGCTTCGGTGGGCCCGGCTTCGCGGCGCGGCGGACGAGACCGGCCCTCTCGAGCCGGGCGAGGCGCGCGTCGTCGTCGGCCTCGAGATCGGCTATGGGGACGAGCTTCGCGACCGGGCGGCCGCGGTCCAGGATGAGGATCGTCTCGCCCGCCTTGACCGCGTCGATCAGCGCACTCAGCCGGTTCTTGGTCTCGGTGATCGTGGCCTTCTTCATGAGGCCGGAACAGCCCTCAGCAGGAGGACGGTCAAGCCCGTTGCTCGGCCTGCCCCCGCCGGGCCCGCTCCGCGGCCACGAACGCCTGGGCGTCGCGCTCGAAGAGCGTCATGAGCCGGCGCGTCACCTCGCCCGGCGACGCCTTCGCGAGCGGCTTGCCGTCGATCGTCGCGGCCGGCATGATCCCGCGGGTCGTGCTCGTGATGAAGGCCTCGTCCGCCTGGCGGAGGGCGTCGGCCGGGATCGTCGCCTCGTGAGCCGCGACGCGGTTCTCGCGGCAGATCCGGAGGACGTCGCTCCGCGTGATGCCGGAGAGGATGCCGCACTCGAGGGCCGGCGTGCGGACGGACCCGTCCTTCACGATGAAGACGTTGCTCGTCGGGCACTCGGTCAGCGCCCCGTGGGCGTTGAGCATCACGGCCTCGGTCGCGCCGCGGCGCCGCGCCTCGATCAAGGCCAGGACCGAGTTCAGGTAGTTGCCCGTCTTGATCGCCGGGTCGACCGTCCCGGGCTCGTTCCGGAGGCGCGAGACGATCGCGAGCGAGATCCCCCGCTCGTAGCTCTCGGGCGGGTGGGGCGGCAGGTCCTTGGCGATCAGGATGAGCGACGGGCGCGTGCACGACGCCGGGCTTATGTCGAGCTCGCCCACGCCGCGCGTGACGATCACGCGGACGTACGTCTCGCCCGGGCAGCCGCAGTCGCGGACGGCGCGCTCGATCTCCGCCCCGAGCTCGGCCTTGGTCCACGGGAGCTCGAGCGAGATCCCGCGCGCCGACTCGGCGAGCCGCGCCAGGTGCGGCCCGACCTGGAACGGGAAGCCGCCGTACGTGCGGATGACCTCGTAGACCGAGTCGCCGAAGAGGAAGCCGTGGTCGAAGACCGGGACCCGGGCATCCTCGCGCCGCGTGTGCGACTCGCCGTCGATGCGGATGAGGATGGGCATGGCCGCGCATCATAACCGATCGCGGCCGGGCGCGACGACACGGTCCGCGGTAGAATCCCGGTCCCATGGCCCTTCGCGTGGCGATCGACGCGCGCTGCGCCGCCGGCCGCCCCTCGGGCGTCGGCCAGTACGCGCTCCGGCTCCTCGACGGGCTCTGCCGCGTCGACGTCGACGCCTGGGAGGGGCGGCTCGCGGGCCTCGACCTGCGCGTCATCGCGACGGCCGGGCAGCACGGGCTCGGGCGAAGGCTGCGCGGGCGGGCGCGCGTCACCCGCGTCCCGCCGGGCGTCCACCGGGTCCTGAACGTGCTCGCCCGGCTCGGCTGGCGGCGGCCGCTCGCCGTCGACGACCTCGTCGGGCCGGTCGACGTCGCCCACGCCCCCGGCTTCGTCCCGCTCCCGCAGCGGCGCGGGGCGACGGTCGTCACCGTCCACGACCTCGGGTTCGCCGTCCGGCCCGATCTCCACGACTGGAAGCGGGTGCGGGACTTCGGGCGGGCGGTCGGGCGGGCGGTCGAGCGGGCCGACCTCGTCATCGCCGACAGCGAGACGACGCGGGACGACATCCTGCGCGTGTACGGGCCGCCCCGGGGCAAGGTGCGGGTCGTGCCGCTCGCCCACGGGCCCGAGTACCGGCCGCGCGCGGAGGCCGAGGTCGCGCCGGCGCTGGCCGCACTCGGGCTCGGCCCGCGCGGCTACATCCTCCACGTGGGCACGCTCGAGCCGCGGAAGAACGTCGCCGGCCTCGTCGAGGCTTACGCGCGGCTCGGCGAGGGCCTGCGCGCCCGGCACCCCCTCGTCCTCGCGGGCGCGGGCGGGGCGGGGGCGGCCGAGGCCCGGCGGCGCGCCGGGGCCTGCGGCCTGCGCCGGGGCGATGTGCGGTTCCTCGGCTACGTCGACGACGCGACCCTGCCGGCGCTCGTCGCCGGCGCGGCCGTCCTCGCCTACCCCTCGTTTCACGAGGGGTTCGGGCTGCCGCCGCTCGAGGCGATGGCGTGCGGGACGCCGGTCGTCGCCTCGACGGCCGGGGCGGTCCTCGAGGTCGTCGGCACGGGTGACGAGGCGGCGGCGCTCACGCACGCGCCCGAGGATGCCGGGGCCCTGGCCGGGGCCCTCGAGCGGGTGCTCACGGACGTCACCTCGGCCGGGGACCTGAGGCGGCGCGGGCTCGCGCGGGCCGGGCATTTTTCCTGGCTTGAAACCGCGCGCAGGACCGCGGAGCTTTATCGAGAAGCGGCGGGGAGGAGGTAGCTTGCGGCTTCGTGGCGACGGCGACTGTCACGGGCGGGCGCATCCGACGTATGAGTATGAGATCCGGGGTGGGAGGGAGACGACCATGCGCCCTTGGGAAAGCCGACCTCTCCTCGTCACGGCATCGGTCGCGGCCGCGCTCGCGCTCGCGCTCGGCGCGTGCGGCGGGGGCGGCGGCGGCGGCGGCGGGGGCGGCGGCGCGCCGGGCGGAGGCGCCGGCGGGGCTCCCTTCGGGCTCACGCAGCGCGTGCCCGTCCCGCCCCTCGGGTTCCCGACCGGGGTGACGACGCAGCCGACGGCCCTCACGGCCGAGCGGGCGTTCCCGAACCTCGGCTTCAACCAGCCGCTCTTCCTCACCCACTCCCCCGACGGCTCGAACCGGATCTTCGTCGTCGAGAAGCCGGGTCGCATCTACGTCTTCCCGAACAGCGACGCCGTCACGACCGGGCAGCGGACCGTGTTCCTCGACCTCACGGGGACGGTGAGCGCGGAGGGCGAGCAGGGCCTGCTCGGGCTCGCGTTCGACCCGCTCTACCCGCAGAACGGCCGGTTCTACGTCCACTACAACGTGGCCAGCCCGCGCCGCTCGATCATCGCGCGCTTCCGCGTGAGCGCGAACCCGAACGTCGCCGACCCGGCGAGCCAGGAGGTCATCCTCACCGTCCGCCAGGACGTCCTCAACGCGTCCAACCACAAGGGCGGCATGATCGCCTTCGGGCCGGACGGCATGCTCTACATCGCGCTCGGCGACGGCGGCGGCGGCGCCGACCCGCTCGAGAGCGGCCAGGACCTCGGGATGCTGCTCGGCAAGGTGCTCCGGATCGACGTGCGCGCGGGCGGCGCCGGGTACGCGATCCCGGCGGACAACCCGTTCGTCGACGGGAATCCGGGCACGCTCGACGAGATCTGGGCGTACGGGCTCCGCAACCCCTGGCGGTTCTCGTTCGACCGGCAGGCGGGGACGCTCTGGCTCGGCGACGTCGGGCAGGGCGCGCGCGAGGAGATCGACATCATCACGCGCGGGGCGAACTTCGGCTGGGACGTCTACGAGGGGACGCTCTCGTTCGAGAACCCGACGAACATCCCGGCCTCGGCGTTCTCGCGGCCGGTGATCGACTACGGCCGCGGCGTCGGCAACAGCGTCACGGGCGGGTACGTCTACCGGGGGACGGCGCTCGCCTCGGTGCGCGGCGCCTACTTCTACGGGGACTTCGGCTCGGGGCGCGTGTTCGCGCTCTTCTACGACGCCGGCTCCGGCTCCGTCGTCTCGAACACGCAGGTCGCGTCGGTCAACTCGCTCGCCTCGTTCGGCGAGGACCAGGCGGGCGAGCTCTACGCCGTCTCGCTCGGCGGCTCGATCTTCCGCTTCCGCGAGACCGCGCCCGCGCCGCCGCCCGCGTTCCCGCAGACGCTCTCGGCGACGGGCCTCTTCGCGAACACGACGACGCTCGCGCCGGCGCCCGGCCTGATCGAGTACGACCTCGCCTCGCCGCTCTGGTCCGACGGCGCGCGCAAGCGCCGGTGGATCGCGCTCCCGGGGATGGCGCAGATCGCCTTCCACCCGACCGAGGCGTGGACCTTCCCGGTCGGGACCGTCATCGTGAAGCACTTCGAGATCGACCTTCGGGCCGGCGACCCGAGCTCGGCGCGGCGTCTCGAGACGCGCGTCCTCGTCCACGAGTCGGCCGGCTGGGCGGGGTACACCTACCGCTGGAACCAGGCCCAGACGGACGCCGACCTCCTGCCGGGCGCGACGACCGTGTCCGAGACGCTGACGATCGTGGATCCGGCGGCGCCGGGCGGCCAGCGGACGCAGGTCTACGACTACCCGAGCCGCACGGGCTGCCTCAACTGCCACACGCCGGCGGCCGGCCACATCCTGGGCGTGCGCGCGCGCCAGCTGAACCGCGACTTCGACTACCCGAACGGCGTGCGCGACAACCAGCTCCGCTCGTTCAACAACATCTCCCTCTTCACGGCCGACATCGGCGCGCACACGCAGTACGGCGTCCTCCCGGACCCCGCGTCGACGGCCGCGTCGGTCGCCGGGCGCGCGCGCTCCTACCTCGACGCGAACTGCGCCCAGTGCCACCGGCCGAACGGTCCGACGGGGGTCGACATCGACCTCCGCTTCGACACGCCGATCGGGTCGGCGCAGATCGTGAACGTGCGGCCGAGCTCGGGCGACCTCGGGCTCGTCGACGCCTTCCGCGTGAAGCCGGGCGTCAAGGAGTCGAGCGTCCTCTGGGAGCGCCTGCGCCGGCTCGGTCCGACGGAGCGCATGCCGCCGCTCGCGAGCCACGTCGTCGACCCGACGGCGGTGGACGCGATCGGGTCCTGGATCGACGCGGGAGCGCCGTAGGCGGTCGCCGCCGGCCAGCGGCGGAACAGGTCCTCGAGGGCGAGCGCGAAGCCGTCCTCCCGGATCAGGTGGGCGCGCGCGTTCGAGACGAAGAGGATGTCGGGAGCTTCAGGACCTGGCGGGCCATGACCTCTCCAGCGGACCTCCGCCCTTCTCCGGCGTTCAAGGCGCGACCTCGAGCGGGACGAGGGCCAGGTCGATCTGCCCGCCGGCGACGATCCGGTAGCGGAAGGGGTCGGCGGGGACGAGCGACGGGCCGAGGTACTCGAGGACGTAGATCCCGTCGGCGCTCTCGAGGTGGCTGGCGACGTAGAGGAAGCGGCCGTCGCGCGACCACTCCATGCCCTCGGGGCCGCCGAGGCCGCCGTGGAGCGCGGCCGGCGAGCCCTTCGAGGCCAGCGAGCCGTCCTCCTCGACGTCGAAGAGGGCGACGCACGGCGGCTCGCAGACGCCGGCGGCGATCGTCTTCCCGTCCGGGTGGACCTCGATCAGCTCGTAGTCCTTGAGCCCGGGCACGCGGTAGGGCGCGCCCGGGAGCCGCGCGAGCGCGCCGCTCGCCCGGTCGATCGCGAAGGCGTCGATGGCCGACGCCTCGGCGAGCGAGCAGTAGAGCCGGTCGCCGATCACGCGCAGGTGGTCCGGGCGCGGCTCGGTCAAGACCGGCTCGCCCGCGAGCGCGAGCTTCCCCGTCTGCCGGTCGACGCGGAGCGCCGCCACGTAGCTGCCCACGCGGCAGCCGACGAAGAGCCAGTCGCCCGAGAGGAGCAGGTTCTCGACGTGCCGCCCCGGGAGGGTGAACGGCGACCCCTCGACCGGCGAGAGCGCGCCCGTCTCGACGTGCACGGCGTACGCCGAGATCCCGGGCCCCTCGTGCCCGACCCAAAGGAACCGGCCGTCGTGCGAGAGGGCGAGCGCGCTCGGCCGTCCCTGGGCGATGAACGGCGACCCGGGCACCGGCTTCACCGCGCCGCGCCCGTCGACCGTCACGACCGCGATCCGCCCGTTGTTGCTCCCGCCGACGAACACGCGCCTCCGCGCGACGTCGACCGCGAGCGTCTCGAAGTCGCCGGTCTGCGCCCCCACATCGATCGGCGACCCCGGCAGCAGCCCGAGCGCGCCCGTCCTCTCGTCGACCGACAGCAGGGCGAGCGTGAGCGGCGTCCGCTCCGTCGTCGCGACGAGCACCATCTTCGCCGCGAACCCGGGCCCGGGCGCGGCCGCCGGCGGCGCCGACACGGGCGGGGGCTTCTCGGGGTCGTCGCCGAAGCAGCCGGCCGTCGAGGCGACGAGCCCGACCGCCAAGGACAGACCCCGGGCGGCGCGCCCGGGGGAGCACGCGATCCCACCCAAGGACGCTCGCAGGGCGGTCATGGCCGCACCTCCTGGGACGGCTCCCGGACCTCGCCGCTGCCGTTAGGCGGCGATGACGGGCGCCTCGCTCGCGGCCTCACTTCTCGTAGCGCGGGGGACGCTGATCCGGGTCGTTGTCGAGCGCGAACCGGGCTGGATCCGAGAGCGAGTCCGGGGCCGGCAACGCCGGATAGGTGTAGCGAACGGGCCAGGCGGAGGCGCTCGAGCTGTACACCGATGTGTACATGAATCGAAGGCCGTTCCTGGCGAAGCCTCCGCAGTGGAATCCGCTCGTGTCGCAAAAGATGAGCGTCCCTGCCGGCCCCGTGCAAATCACCACGTCCTCCGCGGGGATGGCGTCCGCGGACGCGCGGCTTCCCGCCGGGTGGGCTTGCGGATATAGCCGGCTCCACACTCCGAGCGAATGTGAGCTCCGGAGGTATCGAAAGGGTCCCTGATCGACCTCGACGTCGTTCATGTACAGGAACATCTTCACGAGCTTGCGGTCCTCGGGATCCCGGTGCCACTGCTGAGAGGAGATGGGACCTATGTCCGCGGGCATGGGCACGGTGGCTTGCAGGTGCCATGCCCGGAACTTGGACCACATGCCCATGTACGAGTTCACGACCTTCAAGATGGGCTCGGACAGACTGAACTTGAGGAAGGGGTTCCCGAGATCGAGGACGTGCTCGCCGTCCCACAAGTTGACGAGGAAGAAGTCCTTCGTCTTCAGCTTCTCTCCGTCGTATGCGGCCCCACGCTCCGAGTGTCGTTGACGGACCTCGGGATCTTGCCAGCGCTCGAGCGCGTACCGGCGCAGGTCTTGAAAGACGTCCGCCGGCAGAAGCTCGTTCACCTGGACGATCGCGATCCCATCGGTTCGAAGCTTCTGCACGAGGGCGCGCTCGAGCGTCGAGAGCTCGGGCGGCGCGCGGCGAAAGGCGGCCACCGCCCGTCGGTTGAGGAAGTTCCAGACGATCGGCACGTTCCGGATCCGGTGGTAGACGAGGATCAACCGTCGGATGAGACCGCGCCGCGAGCTGTCGCGCGTCTTCTCCACGCTGCGACGGAAGTGCTTGAGCTTCTTCCGCAGCCGCTTGGCCAGAGATCGCAGCATGGGTTCGAGGGAAGGGCAGAGCTCCGTGCCGCGAGTGCGCCTCGAGGGATGCGCCGACCGAAGGCGAGGGCCCATCCGTCCAGGCCGCGTCGCTGGCGAGTATAGAGGTAGACGGAGACGGTGTCAACACGCGCGGAGGAGGCCCGCTCCTCACTTCGGGAGCACCCGTTCGCCCGTGCCCCACGTCCGGATCGCGAGCTGGCTCGCGAGGTCGAGCGACTCGAACGTCCCCGCGTCCGTCCACCACCCCTTCATGAGGCTGAAGCGCATCGTGCCGCGCTGGATGTAACGGTTGTTCACGTCCGTGATCTCGAGCTCCCCGCGTCCCGACGGCTCGAGCGTCGAGATGAGCTCGAACACCTGGGGGTCGTACATGTAGATCCCCGTCACCGCGTGCCGGCTCTTCGGGAACTTGGGCTTCTCCTCGATTCCCACGATCCGGTCCCCGTCGAGCTCGGCGACGCCGAACCGCTCGGGATCGTCGACCTCCTTCAGCAGGATCCGCGCCCCCTCGCCCTGCCGCTCGTACTCCTCGACGCAGGGCCCGAGCGGATCCTCGAAGATGTTGTCGCCCAGGATCACCACCATCCGCTCGTGCCGCGCGAAGTCCCGGGCGAGCCCGAGGGCCTGGGCGATCCCGCCGGCCTCGTCCTGGACGCGATAGGTGAACTCGCAGCCGAAGTCCCGTCCGCTCCCGAGGAGGTTCACGACATCGCCCATGTGGTCGACGCCCGTCACGACGAGGATGCTCCGGATCCCCGCCTGCGTGAGCTTCTCGATCGGGAAGTAGATCATCGGCTTCCGACCCACGGGCAGCAGGTGCTTGTTCGTGACCTTGGTGAGCGGGTAGAGCCGGCTGCCCGTCCCGCCGGCGAGTACGACGCCCTTCATGCAAGCGGTCTCCGCCTCGTCCCTTCGTGGAACCCGGGAATGATCGGTCGAAGCCGTCCGGACATCAAGCCAAACTTGTCCGCTCGACCCCGCCGGCTATAATGAGCCGCAGTGTCCCAAGCGAAAGCCGTGAAGGTCCTTCCGTCCGCAAGGGCCTGAGTCGGCGGCGCCGCCAATGCACATCGGCATCGAGGCGACGCCTCTCCGCAGCTTCCAGCTGGGCGGGGTCTGGCGTTACACGGAGTGTCTGATCCGCTCCCTCTGCGCCCTCGGACGCGACCACCGGTTCACGCTCCTCTTCTTCGACTCGTTCAAGCCCTGGCTGCGCGGCATGGCTCCCGAGCCCCCGGCGCCGAACGCCAGGGTGCGCCGCGTCAAGTGGGTTCCCAACATCCTCGTCGCCTGCACCCAGCTGCTCTCGCGGCGCATCGGGATCGGCGTCGAGACGTTCTGCGGTCCGGTCGACGTCTTCCACTCGGTCAACGCCCTCTCTCTCCCCCAGCGGCGCGGTCGGAGCGTCCTCAGCGTCCACGACCTCACCTGCCTTCGCTTCCCGGAGCATCACCCCTGGCTGCGGGTCCGCCTCTTCCGGGCGGGCATCGCCGCTTCGATCGGCCGTGCCGACGTCATCATCGTCCCTTCGCGGTCGACCCGGAACGACCTGCTCGAGCTGACGCGCGCCTCCGAGGAGCGGGTGCGCGTGGTCCCGTACGCCCACGCCGAGCAGTTCCGCCAGATCCCCGAGGCCGGGGCGAGGGCCGTCCTCGAGCGCTACGGCCTCGGCTACGGCGATTACATCCTGTTCGTCGGGAACATCGAGCCGCGCAAGAACCTCTCGACCCTCGTGCGCGCGTACACGCTCCTGCGCGAGGGCCTGCCGGACGCGCCGCCGCTCGTCCTCGTCGGCGGCAAGGGCTGGCGGAACCGATCCATCCAGGAGGCGATCGGCGCGTCGCCCGTGGCGAGGGACATCCGCCTCCTCGGCTACCTGCCGGAGGCCGACCTCGTCGCCGCGCTCAACGGCGCCGTGCTCTTCGTCTATCCGTCGCTCTACGAGGGGTTCGGGCTCCCTCCTCTCGAGGCCATGGCCTGCGGCGTGCCCGTCATCACCTCCGACGTGTCGTCCCTCCCCGAGGTCACGGCCGACGCGGCCGTGATGGTCGACCCCCGGCGCGCCGACCGGCTCGCCGAGGCCATGCGGGCCGTCCTCACGAGCGCCGGGACGCGCCTTGCCATGCGGGCGAAGGGGCTCGAGCGCGCGCGGGCCTTCTCCTGGGAGAAGACGGCGCGGGGGACGCTCGAGGCCTACGAGATGGCTGCGGCCGAGGCCGGGCGGCGATAAGCTGGCCGCCGCCCGACTGAGCTGTTCTCGAACCAGGGTCGTCGTCACGACCCGGCGTATGTGTGGCATAGCTGGATGACTTGATTCGTTGCGGACCGTGGATTATACGGGACTCGTGTCCCTTCTGAGCTCTCTACGTTCCGGGGTGCCGGCGATCTCGGCGGAGGCTCTTACGCTTTATCGCGTCGCGCTTGGCCTCGGGCTGATCTTCTCCGTGGTGTGGACGGCAGGTTTCGCGACGTTCGACTCAACCTCCCCAGGCTATGGGTTGGCCGAGTACCTTCCGTTCCATCGATGTCTCGGCGATCATGTTCAGACCGTGGCGCGCGTGACTCTCTGGGTCGAGGTCGCGTTGCTCTCGGTCTTCGTCATGGGATTCGGGACGCTTCTACTGGAAGGCGCGAGACGTTTACCTGTGTACGCTGGACCCCATTGGTTTGCGCCTGCTGAACCCCGGCGCCAAGCCTGACTGAAACTCGGTCGACGAGGCCTCTCTTCCGCAACACTCTCATGGCCTGCCGGTCGGTCTCGGCTCCACAGAAACTCGTGGATATCGCCGACGACCGGGAGCGCCGTGAGCAGGCGGGTGGCTGCCGGCGGACGAAAAGCCGATGGCGGGCGGGTCTGGAACGGCAGCTCGTTGACGGCAAGCGCCCGCAACCTTATACTATTCCAATTTCAATTCCCGACGTCCGTGGAGATTCAGTCGGACCAGCCGTCATGACCAGCCCCGGCCCCGGACCACGGACCGTTCGCATCGGCCGGCACGCCGTCGGCCCCGGCGCCGCCGAGGTCTTCCTCGTCGCCGAGGTGGGCAACGCCCACGACGGCAACCTGAACTTCGCGCACGCCTTCATCGACGCCGTCGCGCGGACCGGGGCCCACGCGGTCAAGTTCCAGACCCACGTGGCGGACGCCGAGAGCACGCCGCGCGAGCCGTTCCGCAAGCGGTTCGGCCACCTCGACTCCACCCGCATGGATTACTGGCGGCGCATGGAGTTCACCGCCGAGCAGTGGGCGGGCCTCAAGCGTCACGCGGATGACGCGGGGCTCATCTTCCTCAGCTCGCCCTTCTCGCCCCGGGCCTTCGAGCTGCTCGACCGCCTCGGGATCGCGGCGTGGAAGGTCGCCTCCGGCGAGGCCAACAACACGCCCCTGGTCGAGCTCATGCTGCGGACGGGCAAGCCCCTCCTCATCTCGACCGGGATGTCCTACCGGGCGGAGATCCGGGAATGCGCGGGGCTCTGCGCGCGGCGCGGAGTGCCGTACGTTCTCTTCCACTGCACGAGCAGCTATCCCTGCCCGCCCGAGGAGACCGGGCTCAACGTCATCGCCGAGCTCGCCCGCGAGTTCGAGTGCCCCGTGGGCCTCTCCGACCACTCGGGCGAGGTGTACGCCCCCCTCGCCGCCGCCGCCCTGGGCGCGTCGGCGATCGAGGCCCACGTCTGCCTCAGCCGCGATTCCTTCGGCATCGACGTCGGAGCCTCCCTGACGCCGGCCGAGATCCGCAAGCTCGCGGACGGCCTGCAATCCATCCGCCGCATGCTCCTCCACCCCGTCGACAAGGACGAGGCGGCGCGGAAGCTCGAGCCCATGCGGCGGCTGTTCTGCAAGAGCATCGTCTTCGAGCGCGACCTGCCCGCCGGCGCGGTGATCGGCCCGCAGGACCTCGCGGGCAAGAAGCCGGGGGACGGGGTGCCCATCGGGCGCGTCGCGGAGTTCTACGGTCTCAAGCTCAAGCGCGCCGTGGCCAGGGACGAGGCGCTTTCGCCGGAGCAATTCCATGACTGACGCCCCGAGGCGACGGAAGGTCGCCGTCCCCCTCATCGACCGCGCGAACTACGGGCGCATGAAGCCCGTGCTCGCGGCCATCCAGCGGCACCCGGACCTCGAGCTGCAGGTCATCTGCTCGGGCTCGATGGTCCTCGAGCGCTTCGGCCTCCCGATCCGGGAGGTCGAGCGGGACGGGTTCCCGGTCTGCGGCTCGGTCTACATCGAGATCGAGGGCTCCATCCCGAGCACCATGGCCAAGTCCGTGGGGATGGGCGTCATCGAGTTCGCCTCCGAGCTCCAGCGGCTGAAGCCGGACGTCCTCCTCGCCATCGGCGACCGCTACGAGATGCTCTCCGTAATCGTCGCCGCCGGCTTCATGAACATCTGCATCGCCCACGTGCAGGGCGGCGAGGTCAGCGGGTCGATCGACGAGAGCATCCGGCACGCCATCACGAAGTTCGCCCACTACCACTTCCCCTCGACGGCCCGGTCCGCCGACTACATCGTGCGGATGGGCGAGTCGCCGGAGACGGTCTTCCTCGTCGGCTGCCCGAGCTCGGACCTGGCCTTCGCGATGCTGGACGGCGGGGCCGATCTCGACGCGGAGGTCATCAACGCGACCGGCAGTGGCGCCCACATCGATCCGAATCGGCCCTACCTCCTCGTCGTCTACCACCCCGTGACCACGAGCTTCGGGAGGGAGACGGCGCCCGTCGAGGAGATCCTCCACGCCCTCGACCGGCTGCAGCTCCCGACGCTCTGGCTCTGGCCGAACATCGACGCCGGCGCCGACCACGTGTCGAAGGTGCTGCGGCGCTTCCGCGAGGAGAGGCAGCCCGACTGGCTCCGCCTGGTGAAGAACTACGGGCCCGAGGTCTACGCGCGGATCCTCGCCCGGGCGGCCGTGGCCGTGGGCAACAGCTCCTCGTTCGTGAGGGACTCGGGCTTCTACGGGACGCCGGTCGTGCTCGTCGGCGACCGTCAGGAGGGGCGCGAGTACTCCGAGAACGTGACCCCGGTCGACCCCGACCGCGAGCGGCTCCTCGATCTGATCCGGTCGAAGCTCGTCAAGGGGCGCTACGCTCCGAGCCACCTGTACGGCGACGGGCGCGTCGCGGGCCGGATCGCCGAGGCGCTCGCCCGGGTTCCGCTGTACGTCCAGAAGAAGCTCGACTTCATCCACAGGGAGGACCCATGGCCGACCCGGAGCTTCGGGCACGAGTCGCTGCTGTCGACTTCGATCCCCGGCTCTGTGAGGTCGAGCGCGTAGCGGCGTGCAACCTTTGCGGGGACGACCGGTTCTGCGCGCTCACCTGGAGTGATCGCTACGGGTTCGACGTCGAGCTCGACCTGTGCGTGGCCTGCGGCCTCGCCTTCCTCTCGCCCCGGCTGACGGCCCGCGCCTACACCGACTTTTACCGCCGGGTGTACCGCCCCCTCGTCTCCGCCTACCACGGGCGGCTCATCGATCGCGTGACGGTGCAGGCGGATCAGGCCGTGTACGCGAAGGAGCTCCTCCGGTTCCTGGCGCCGAGGGTGAAGGGCCGGGCCCCGCGACGCCTGATCGACATCGGCGGGAGCACGGGGGTCGTCGCCGCCGCCGTCGCCGAGGCCCTGGGCTGCCGCGGTCTGGTCCTCGACCCGTCTCCCGCGGAGCTCGCGGAGGCGCGCGCACGGGGCCTGGAGACCCGCGAGGGCCTGCTCGAGGAGTTCGAAGCGACGGAAGAGGGAGCGTACGACCTGGCGCTCCTTTGCCAGACGGTCGATCACCTCCTCGACATCGCGGGGGCCCTGAAGAAGATCCGGGGCCTGCTCGGCGGGAACGGCCTCCTCTACGTCGACTTCGTCGACTTCAGGACGATCTTCTCGCGCCACGGTCGCATCGAGGAGGCGGTCAAGGTCGACCACCCGTACTACCTGACTCACGAGACGATGGAGGCGTACCTCTCGATCGCCGGCTTCGAGGCCCTGGCGACGGTGGTCCTCCCGGACCGCCATCACATGGGATACCTGTGCCGCAAGAGCCCGCCGCGGGATGACTTCCGGATCCCGGCGGACCAAGGGCTCTCGCTCCTGCGCGAGATCCGGAGCGTCCAGGCGAAGCAGCGGTCATGATGCGAGTCCTGGGCCTGGTGGTGGCGCGGTCCGGGTCGAAGGGCCTCCCGGGGAAGAACGTGCGCGATCTCGGCGGACGGCCGCTCGTCGCCTACGCCGTCCGGGCGTGCGTGAGGGCGCCCTCGATCGCGACGACCGTGATCTCGACCGATTCCCCCGAGATCGCCGAGGTCGCGAGGAGCTTCGGGGCGGAGGTCCCGTTCCTGAGGCCGGCCGGGCTCGCGACGGACGAGGCGCCCGTGCTCCTCGCCGTCGAGCACGCCCTGCGCTCGCTGGAGGAGCGGGCCCGGCGATTCGACGCCGTCTGCCTCGTCCAGCCGACGACGCCGTTCCGGTCCGTCGACGACATCGAGGCGGGGATCCGCCTCCTCGGCCGCCACGACGAGGCGGACTCCGTCGTCGCCCTGGCCCGGGTCGAGGACGGCCATCCCGCGAGGCTCAGGCGGATCGCGGACGGCCGGGTCGTGCAGTTTCTGAGCGCGGGCGGCGACTCGGAGCTGGGGCGGCGCCAGAGCCACTCGGATGACGTGCCGTACCGTCGCTGCGGCGGCTTCTACCTCGCTCGAAGGGACGTCGTCCTCGAGAAGCGGAGCCTCTACGGGGACGTCGCCCTCCCGTACATCATGCCTCCGGAGCGGTCCCTCTCGATCGACGACGAGCACGACTTCCTCCTGGCGCAAGCCATGCTCGAGAGCCGGGCCTTCGCCGATCGACTGGCCCATGTCCGCCGGCTGTTCGAGTAGCCTCGGCGAATGCGCTTGGAGGCCACGACGTCCCTGAGGCGCCTGAACCCGTGAGTGCGACACCGGGCGAGCAGGGTGTCCGAGCGGTCGTGAGGGACCGCATCGCCGAGGACCTGCGCGAGGACGGCCCGTCGGCGTCGGCCGGTGCCCGACCCCGGCTCCGGGTCGCAGCCGGGCTCACCGAGACGCTCCGCCTGGCGGCTCCGCACAAGAGCGGCATCGCCCGGGTCCTGGGTCTCTACCTGATCACGTCCCTGGTCGAGGCGGCTGGCCTCGTGGCGCTCAACGCGGGCTTCTCCATCGTGGGGGTGGGTGTAGCCGGCGCCATCGCTCCCGAGTGGTTCCTCGGTCCCGTCGCCGCCTCACCCGAGCGCGGGGCGTTGATCCTCTTCGGGGCCTTCCTGGCCCTGAGCGTGACCGCCGTGGTGCTGGACCACCTGGGGTGGACGATACGTCTCAGGCTCCTCAGCCGCTACGAGAGCGACTGCATGAGCCGCAGCCTGAAGACGATCCTGGACCTCGACCCGCGCGACGGCGATCTTCCGTCCAGGCGGGACATGATCGTGGCCGTTCGGGGCGACTGCAAGTCCACGAGGGCGGTCTTCAACCTCTTGTTGCTCATATTCGTCTCCCTGGCCCAGATCGTCTTTCCCCTCCTCTTCCTGTTCGCGCTCGACGTGCCCATGGGTGTCTTCGCCGTGGGAACGCTCGTCGTCGGGCTGGCGCCTCTGTATGTCCTGGGCAAGAGGGCCGGCGCCATGGCCCAGATGCGATGGGACGCCGGGCATGCCGTCGGGGCCCAGGTCTCCAGCCTCGTGTCGACGTTAAGGAGCGATGGGCACCTCGACGAGCGCCCTTGGTCGATGGAGGCGCTGCGGTCCACCGTCGCCGACCAGCAGTCGCTCTGGCAGGGCCAGTACCGACTGCGCAGCCTGGGCGAGAAGGTGCCGATGGTGCTCTCCTCCATCGCGACCTTCGCGCTCCTGCTCCTCGGCGTCCTCAGGATCCGCGACGGCCTGCTCTCCTGGATCGACCTCATGACCATGGTCTTCGCGGCGCGGATCGTCTTCTCGCCGTTCGCCGGCGTCGGCGGCCGCTGGGTCAAGGCCGCCGAGCACTTCCCGCGCGCCCTACGCTGCCTCGAGTTCCTGCGTCGCCTCGACGAGGTTCCCGCCAAGATCGACGTCGCGCGCGTGGAGATGCCCCCGGTCGAGGAGATCGTCTTCAGCCAGGTGGACCTGTCCCGAGGGGCCCACGGGGAGTGCGCTCCCCCGGTGGACTTGCGACTGCGTCGCGGATCCGTCCTCACGGTGGTCGATTCCCGCCTCGATCAGGGCAATCCTCTGCTCCGGATCCTGACGGGCGAGGAGTACGTGGAGAGAGGCGATCTCAAGCTCAACGACGCGAGCATGAACCGCATCCGCTACTCCTGTCTGCGTCGCCTGCTCGTGCACCTGCGCATCCCATCGAAGCTGCGGGGAACGCTGTTCGATGTGGTCGGCCGTCTCGAACCCGGCACCACGCGCTCGGACCTGGAGGAGTTCGTGCGCCGCGTGACCGAGGAAGAGTACGCGCGGTGGCTTCCCCAGGGAATCGACACGGTCCTCGGCGATGACGTGAAGAAGCGGACGGGGGGGACGGCTTGCCTCACCCTCGCTCAGCTCTACAGGGTGCACCGGCGGCAGCGCGGCGTGCTGATCGTCGCCGACTGGGCGGCCATCCTCGCCGATGAGGCGAGGAAGGCCATCCTCCTCTACCTGGCCAGGTACCGGGACCAGCTCGTGACGATCTGGTTCGACACGGCCCCGCGAAACCCGCTCGAGAACCAGGTCATCCTGGTGTTCGAGAACGGGCTCTACCGCGGCGTGGGGGACCTGGAATGGTTCCGCCGCGTCCATCCCGACTGGAAGTGGGAGGCCGATCGCGACTGGGCCAAGGAGCACAAGATCCAGCAGTCCCCGCTCGAGGAGCTCCACGATGACGACCTCGACGAGGACGACCTTCTTCAGGAGCGGGGCGACGAGTGACACCGACAGTCTGTGCTCGCGACGAGGCGAGGCGGTCCTTGGCTGCGAGCTCCCGCATCTGCGTCGTGACCAGCATGGGATGGGGCGTGCGCAACGTCCTCATGTCCCGGGCGATGGACGTTCTCCGGAGCCGGTGCGAAATCCGCATCCTGAGCCCGTTCAACCGCCTCAGCGCGTTTTCCGAGCGGTTCGCGCACCTTGACGGTCTCGACTTCCTCGTCGAGGAGAAGCCCAACCGGCTGACGATGCTCCTGTACCACCTGAACAGCCTCATCTTCTACAAGCTGTCATCCTCCGTGACTCACCGGTACAAGCTTCAGAGCGATGCCGTCTCGCGGCGCGGGCGTTTGAAGAAGCTCGCGGAATGGCTAGGGAATCAGAGGACGCTCAGGCTCACGCGCTGGCTTCTCCTCAAGATCTACCGGCGATCCGACGTCTACGCTCGCTACAAGCGGTACTTCGTCGAGAAGGGGATCGACACGGTCGTCACGTCGAACCCGCTGAACGTCCTCGAGTACCCGGCCCTCATCGCGGCGCGGGACCTGGGCCTCCGGACGATCGCGATCATCACGTCGTGGGACAACCTGACATCCAAGCGCCCGCTCGTGATCGACTTCGACGAGTACCTCGTCTGGAACGACGTCATGGCGGCCGAGGTCGTGCAGTTCTGCGGAGCCGATCGGCGGATCCGGCAGATCGGCCCGCTCCAGTTCGACTTCTACTTCGACGACCGCTTCCTCGCCGATCGGGAGTCCTTCTGCGCCCAGTTCCGCTTCGACCCGGGCCGGAAGCTCGTCGTCTACTCGACCGTCACCGACGCCCTCCTGCCCGACGAGCCGGCGCTCGTCGAGAAGCTCCTCCTCGCCCTCAAGGCCGGAAGGATCGAGGGGTCGCCGAACCTCCTCGTCCGGCTTCACCCGAAGCGAGACTTCGAGGCGTTCCGGCCGCTGTCGGAGGACCGGCGCTTCGACGGGATGCGCGTCGCCTGGACGGTCGCGGGTCGCCCCGTCCGCGAGAAGAACGACCGGTGGTGCCCCCTCGACGACGAGATCCGGCTCCTCACGAACACCGTGCGCCACGGCGACGTGAACCTGAACGTCTTCTCGACCATGCTGCTCGACTTCGCCGTCCTCGACAAGCCGGCGGTTCTCATAGGCCACACGTCGGACGACCGGCGGCTCCACTACGAGAACTACGAGCACTTCCGTCCGGTCCTCGCGTGCAACGGCCACCGCATCGGGCGATGCCTGGAGGAGACGATCGCGCACCTGAACGCCTACCTCCGGGAGCCGGAGCTCGAGAGGGACGGCCGGCGGGCGCTCGTCCGGATCCAGGGCGGCGAGTTTCTCGGGCGGTCGTGGCAGCGGCTCGCCGAGGTCATCCTCGGCCGGCCGATCCCCGGCGAGGCGCCGGACGGTCCGGGAGCCGGGGGCTCGACGGGGCCGGCGGCGCACGAGTCGCCGCTCGCCGCGGAGGGCCTGTCCAATCTAACGCCGCGTCGCCCGCCCTGGTCCCCGAAGGTGGAAGGCGATGATGTCGTCCGCCAGCCGGCGAGTCGCCTGACCATCCTGGAACGGGTCGATGACGCGATTGAAGCGCGCGACCCGGTCGGCGAGCGTCGGCCACCAGGTGGACGCGGACCGGACGAGCTCCTGTAGCTCGCCCTCGGACCGCGCCACCGGCGCGACGCCCGCGCGCACGACCCTCGAGTAGTGCGGCGTCCCGTAGTACTCGGCCATGGACGCCGGAAAGTCGCCGGACTCGACGTCGTAACCGATGTTGATGACGGGACGCCCGAGCCGCAAGGCCTCCAGGGTGACCGTCGAGGCCACGTTGACCACGACGTCGGCGTGGAAGATCTGGTCGGCGAGGAGCGCCGCCTCGCCCTCGCGCGGCGTCCACAGGCCGTGGAGCCTCTCGCCGGCCGTGCTCGGCCTCCCGGCGTCGATCACCCGGGCCCGCGGATGATCCGCGATCGCGGCGTAGCTGCCGGAGTTGTCCTGGGGGTGCGTGCGGACGAGCACGTGGACGTCGCGGCTCGCTTCGAGGATGGCCCGGGCGTAACGGGCTCCCCACGGAGAGACGGACGGCGGGACGCCGGAGTAGAGCACGTATCGTGCCGCGGGGGGAAACCCCTCGCGGGCGAGGAAGTCCTCGCGCGGCCGGCCCGGATCGTACCGGTGGTAGATGTCGAACCGGGGGGGGCCGACGACCGCGATCTGCGCCGCGCGATAACCCATGTTCTCGATCGCCTCGTCCCGCATCGCCTCGTTCCAGACGGATATGCGGTCGAAGCGGGCGAAGCGGTTGAACTTGCTCGTCAGGTGGTCCCACGAGTCCACGATCCCGTAGGAGCGGACGTGTCGCCGCCGGAACGTGCCCACGAGCGACTGGTCGAGGTCCCGGATGCCGCACGAGCCGAAGACCACGGTGCGGAAGGAGCCGTTGACGAGGGGCGCGAGGGCGGTCCCCATCCCGGCGACGCGCTCGGCCGTGTAGAGGAGGTGCTCCAGGGGAGGCGCTCGACCCATGAGCCATGCGAGCCAGCGGGCGAGCCGCCACTTCCAGCCCGTCGAGACGTGCTTGCGCCGGATGAGCTCCCAGGACGATCTCGGGAGACCGGCGTGCGAGGCCTCGAGGCGCAGGTATCCGAAGAACGCCTCGGCGAACGTCCGCTCGCGGGCGGGGAACGTCAGCCACCGGGCCGCACGCGCCAGGTCCTCCGGCACGCACGCCTCGGCGCCGGAAGGGATGATGTACGTGCACGGGCAATCGGCCCGGGCCGCGAGCCGGGCCGCTAGCCCCGTGGCCAGAAAGCCGACGAGACTGTAGCCGTCGGGGACGGAGAGGAGCATTCGCCGGCTCTCGGGGCAGGGAGGCGACGGCCCCTCCCATCGCTCCGGACGGGTGCACGACGATCCGGCGGCGCCCGAGGCCACGGCAGTCATGGCGCGAGATTGTAGCGACCGGGACGGAAAGCGACAGGGCCGAGGGCGCGCCGCGGCACGTCGTTGCGTTGCCGCGAGCCGGGCGATAGGATGCGCGCTTCAACCAGGGGAAGGGATGCGGTGTCATGCGGATGGAGTCTCTCACGTCCTGCCCCGGATGCGAGGGCGAGGACATCGTCGCCGTATTCCCGTACAACGATCTCCGCTACCTCGGCCACGACGTGGACCCGGACCTCGCCGTGAGCGACTTCCACCTCTGCCGCTCCTGCGGGCTCATGTACGCGCGCAGGCGGCAGGCGGCGGCCGACTTCGCGTCGTACTACGAGCGCTTCGCCGAGTGGGAGAACCGGTCGTACGCGGTCTACCCGCCTCCCGAGAAGTTCATCCAGGGCAAGAAGGACGCGGCCGTGGAGATCACGCAGGTCCTCGCCGAGCAGGGCCTGCTTCGCCCGGATGCCCGGGTTCTCCACGTGCGCGCGGACGGGGGGGCCCTGCTGGCCCATCTTCGCGATGCGCACGGCGTCCAGGCGGTCTACGGCCTCGACGTGTTCGAGACGAACCGCCGCTTCGCGCGGGACCATTTCCGGCTCCCGGAAGTCGAGCCGCTCGCCTACGGCGAGTTCAGGATCCCGTTCGGCTCGACCCGCTTCGACCTGATCGTCGCCAACCACCTGCTCACGCACGCCTGCCGGCCGCGCCAGGCGATGGCCGTGCTTCGCGAGCGCCTCTCTCCCGAAGGGGCGCTGTTCCTGTACAACGAGCAGGACCACCTGCTCGGGTTCGGTCGCGGGGCCTCGTTCCTGCGCGACGGGATCAACAACTTCCACAAGCAGGTGCTCTACGAGAGCAGCCTGCTCACGCTGCTTCGCCTCGGCGGCTTCTCGGGTACGGTCGTGGGGCAGCGCAACACGTCGCCTCTGGTCGTCGCTCGACCGGCCGCGCCCATGGCGAGGACGGACTTGCCCCGGGCCGACTTCACGCCCCAGCTCGAGGCGTTCCGCACCTGGTCGCAGGCGCACGAGCAGCGCTGGGAGCCCAGGCTCCAAAAGATGGAGAAGCAGAGAATGCGCCAGAAGACGGCCCTCGGGGCTCTCGCCCGGGTCTTCCGCCGCATCGGCAAGCGGCTGCTCGGTCGCACGTCCGTTCCCGGAGGCGGATGAACCGTGGAGAAGACCTCGAACGCCGTCCTCCCCGAGTGCAGCGCCGCCGCGGCCGGCGGCGCCCTGGCGGAGCGCATTGCCCGGCGCACGGGCCAGGTCGTCGTGATCGGCCTCGGCTACGTCGGGCTTCCCCTCTCGCTCGAGGCGGCCCGCGCCGGCTTCCGCGTCACCGGCATCGACGTGGTCCGGGAGAAGGTCGCGGCCCTGGAACGGGGCGAGTCGTACGTGGAGGACGTGGCGCCGTCGAGCCTGAAGCCGCTGCTCGACGAGGGCCGCTTCCGGCCGACGACGGACTTCGGGGCGCTCGACTCGGCGGATGCGGTGATCATCTGCGTCCCCACGCCCCTCCGGAAGACGAAGGACCCGGACATAGGCTTCGTCCTGGCCGCCGTTCGCGAGGTCGCGCGGCGCGTGCACCGGGACGAGCTGATCGTCCTCGAGTCGACGACGTACCCGGGGACGACCGAGGAGCTGCTGATCCCCGAGCTGACGGCCGGCGGCCTGCGGGTGGGCGAGGACATCTTCGTCGCGTTCTCGCCGGAGCGCATCGATCCCGGGAACCAGCGCTTCACCCTGCGCAACACGCCGAAGGTGATCGGCGGGGCGACGGCGCGGTGCACGGCCATGGCCGCGGCGCTGTACGGCGCCTTCATCGACCGCGTGGTGCCGGTGTCCTCGCCGCGCGCCGCCGAGATGGTGAAGCTGCTCGAGAACACCTTCCGCGCCGTGAACATCGGCCTCGTCAACGAGACCGCGATCATGTGCGACAAGATCGGGGTCGACGCCTGGGAGGTCATCGACGCGGCGGCGACGAAGCCCTTCGGCTACATGCCGTTCTACCCCGGGCCCGGTCTCGGCGGGCACTGCATCCCCATCGACCCGCTCTACCTGAGCTGGAAGCTCAAGGCGTTGAACTACAACGCGCGGTTCATCGAGCTCGCGAGCGAGGTGAACTCGCACATGCCCGACGTCGTCGTCGAGAGGGCCCTCCTCGCCCTCAATCGCGAGCGCAAGTGCGCGAACGGAGCGAGGATCCTGGTCGTGGGCGTGGCCTACAAGCGAGACGTGTCGGACGTGCGCGAGTCTCCGGCGCTCGACATCATCCGCCTCCTCCGCAGCCTCGGCGCCGATGTCGCGTATCACGATCCGAAGGTGCCGTCGCTCCGCCACGAGGGGATCGACCTCGAGACCACCAGCCTTGAGCCGACGCCCGACGTCCGCGCCTACGACCTCGTCATCGTCGCGACCGATCACCGGGCCTGCGACTACGGCCGGCTGGTCGACGAGGCGACGCTCGTCCTCGATTGCCGGAACGCGACCCGGGCGGTCGGACTCCGGCCAAACGTCCTCAAGCTATAGAGCGACGCAGGCCCGGATCAGTCGCTCCCCGCCGTCGTGACGGCCCGATCGTATGCCCTCCGCATCGACTCGGCCGTGCGCGCGATCGTGAACTCCCGCGCGCGGCCGATCCCCAGGTCCGCGAGATGGCGGCGAAGCTCGGGGTCGTCGAGGAGCGCCGCGATCGCCGCCGCCAGGGCCTCGGGCGTCAGCGGGAGCGGCACGAGCCGCGCGGCCCCGGCCGCGACCTCGACGACGGCGGCGCACGCGCCGGCGACGACGGGCGTGCCGCTCGCCATGGCTTCGGCGACGGGGATGCCGAAGCCCTCGTAGTCCGAGGGGAAGACGAAGACCGTCGCGGCGCGGTAGAGGGCGGCGAGGTCCGGGTCGGGAAGGTCGCCCGCCTGCACGATGTCAGGGTGGTCGAGGTGGCAGGCGGCGGCGACGGCCTCGCGTTCGGCGGGCGTCGTCTTGCCGGCGAGCACGAGCCTGAGCGGGCGGGTGGCGCGCAGGGCGCGGAAGGCGGCGACGAGGATGGGGACGTTCTTCCGGGGCTGCCAGGAGCCGACGTAGAGGATCATCGGCGCCGCGGCCTCAGCGATGGACCCGGGCGCGGCGGGCCCGAAGATCGGATCGACGGCGTTCGGAATGACCGTGATCCGCGCGGGGTCGACGGCGAGGCGGGCGACGATCTCCGCCTTCATGGTCTCCGACACCGTGACGATCGCGCGCGCCCGGCGCGCGGCCGAGCGGTAGACGAGCGTCGCCGCCAGGCGGCGCGGCGAGCGCGAGCCCGTGGGGGCGGCCGGACCGAAGTAGGCGAGGTCGTGGATCGTGACGAGGAACGGGGCCGGCACGACGAGGGGCGCGTTGAAGTGCGGGAAGTGCACGAGGCGCGGCCGGAGACGGCGGATGAGGAGGGGAAGCTCCACCTGCTCGCGGGCGGCGTAGATCGGAGAGCGAGCCTCGACGATCTCGAGCTGCGGATCCGGCAGCGAGGCGGCGGGCGTGCCCGGCGGGACGATGACCGCGGTGCGCAGGCCGGGGTGGGCCTCGGGGCGAAGCACCTGGCGGACGTGGCGACCGAGGCCCGGGTGGCCGAGGCAGCGGGCGTCCACGACAAGGTCGATCATCGGAGGGGCGGAACATACTTCCGATGGCTGCCTCCGGTCAAGCCGCGGGCTTCTCGCGCCCGCGCGCCTCGGCTACACTTCTCCCCCGTGCTCGGGCGCGTGCGTGCGATCGTGGAGACGCTCCTCCGGGGGGTCGCCCTCGGCGCGGCCGCCGACGCCGTGCGCCGGCTCTCGGACCGGTCGATCGTCGAGCTCGACGGGACGCTGCGCGTCGGGCTCGCGGTCGGGGTGGGGCTGGCGATCGGGGCGGCCGTCGCGGCGCTGGCGGTGCAGGTGGCGCGGCTCGCGCGCGGGGAGGCCGACCGGTTCTCGGCCGGGCGGGCGCGGCTGCTGCTGATCGCGGGCGTGGCGGCGCTGGCGCTCCACTTCGCGATGCTGCAGCCGTTCGACCACGACCGCCTGCGCGTCGCGGCCGGGATCGGGCTCGGGGCGTACGCCGGGGCGTCGGCGCTCGCGGGCTTGGCGAGGCGGTGGGCGCCGCGGGCGGTCCGGGCGGCGGACCTCTTCCTCGTGAACGCCGCCCTGGTCCTCGTCGGCGGCGAGGCCGCGCTAAGGGGGCTCGCGGTGTTGAAGCCCTCGCCGCTGCTGACCCAGCCGGACGGGTCGGCGGCGCGGCGCGTGGACGAGCACCGGACGGCGCCCGGGACGATCCGCTGGGGGTTCCCGTGCAACGCGGAAGGGTACTACGACGAGGAGTTCGTCCCCCGGGACCGGAACCCGGCGAAGCTCTTGGCCGTCTCGATCGGCGACTCGTTCGCCATGGGCCGGGTGCCGCACGGCTGGCACTTCACGACGGTCGCCGAGCGGCGGCTCGGCGGCGCGGCGGCGGTCTACAACCTCGGCGTCGAGGGCATCGGCCCGCGCGAGTACGCCTACCTGCTCGAGCGCGAGGCGCTGCCGCTCGGCCCGGATGTCGTGGTCGTCAACCTCTTCATCGGCAACGACCTCGCCGGGAGCGAGTCGCCGAGCCGCATCCGCGCGCGCCTCTGGCTCGACCGCGAGAACCTGCTCGTCTACCAGGTCCCGCGTCGCCTCCTCGCCCTCCGCGCCGGGGCGGGCGCCGCGGACCCGGAGACGGCCGGGAGGCCGCAGGGGCACTCGGGGCAGGAGGGACGGCTCACGGACGACGAGGCCCGGGAGCGCTTCGCCTGGCTCGACGACCCGATGCGGGAGGAGCCGAGCATGAAGCCGGCCGCCTTCCTCGCCTACGAGCGGATGCGCGCGCGCCAGCTCGGCGGCCCGCCGAACCGCAAGCTCGCCCACCTCCTCCACCACGTCGACGAGATGCGGCGGCTCGCGGGGTCGACCCCGCTCCTCTTCGTCCTCATCCCGGACGAGTTCCAGGTCGAGGACGACCTCTGGCGCGAGGTCCAGGCGGGCCTCCCGGGCCCGCCGCTCGACCGCGACCAGCCGCAGCGGCTCCTCGGAGAAGCGCTCCGCGCCCGCGGCCTGCCGTACCTCGACCTCCTGCCCCGGCTCCGCGCCGTGCCGCCGCTCGCCGACGGCCGGCGCCACGTCTACCACCTCTGCGACACCCACTGGAACGCCCGCGGGAACCGCGTCGCCGGCGAGGCCCTGGCGGAGGCCCTGGCCGAGCGGGCGCTCGCGCCCGGGCGATGAGCGCGCGCCGCCCGTGCGCGCGCGGCGGCGCTTTGCCGGCGGCCGGCGGAGGCGGTACCTTGAGTGATATGGCGAGCCGTTCCCACAAGAACTTGCGTCCGGTCCACTGTCCCGAGAGCCACTTCGTCTACTTCGTCGAGGGCAAGCCAAAGGGCTGCGTGTCCCCGACGCGTACGTCGTGAAGGGCGTCGCCGGGCACCCCCGCCGGACGTACAAGGTCTGGGAGGAGGGCGGACGGACGCCCTGCGTCGTCTTCGAGATCACCTCGCAGAAGACGCAGCTCGAGGACCGGGGAGGCAAGCTCGCGATCTATCGCGACGATCTTCGCGTCCCCGAGTACTTCCTCTTCGACCCCCTCGAGGAGTGGATGCCGGCTCAGAGCGTGTGAATCTCTCCGATTCACACGCTCTTCGCCGGACTTCGGCTTCGGAGGGCTCCGCCCCCCGAACCGCCCGCAGCCGAGCGCGCGGCAAGGATTTGGCTTCGGGCTTCCGCGCGCTCGGCTCAGCTTCGCGGCTACCGGCTCGCGGAAGACGTCTACCTGCCCATCGCGCCCGTGGACGGGCGTCTCTCGAGCCGCGAGCTCGGGCTCGAGGTCCTCGTCCACGAGGGACACCTCCGCTTCCGCGATCCCGCGACCGGGACGCTTCTCCCCACCCGGCGCGAGCGCGCCGACACCCTCGTCGCCGAGGTCGAGCGACTGCGGACCGAGGTCGAGCGGCTGAGGCGCGGCTCCCGCGAGAGCTGACGGATCCAGGACGCCAGCGCCGCCACGTAGCTGCCCACGCGGCAGCCGACGAAGAGCCAGTGGCCCGAGAGGAGCAGGTTCGCATTCGCGGACCCCAAGCACCCTGCTTCGACGACTGCCAGGTGCCGCCGTGGGACGAGGGGCACTTCTCCCAGGTCCCCGAACGGTGGGCGGAGGACGAGCGTGGGCGGCATCGATGCTCGGCTCCCCGGCGACGGGGTCGCCCCTCGAGGACGCCGCGCCTCGGGGCCGGACGCCGTCTCTTCAGCCGGTTTCGCAAAGACGAGGCCGGAGACGCGGCGTCCCTCCGTCCCGGCTCGCGCCGCGCGGCGGGCGAGCCCCGCCGGGGCCGGGCCGCCCGCCGGGCGGACGGACCCGGACACTCTGTCCGGCCAAAAGGTCCGGCCGTCCGTCCGCGCCGGCGGGGACGCGGCGCCCGGGATCGCCGCGCCGCCGGTCGCGGGCGCCGCCCGCCGCCGCCCGCCTCCGCGCCGCCCGCCGCCGGCGGCCCGCCCCGACCGTCGATCACCGGCACGCCATGTGAGTGGGAGGGGCCCCTGGACGGCCGCGGGATGGCCGCGGGCGCGACCGCCTGAAGCGCGGACCTCGAGCGGAGGACGGATGGATGCGCGTCGAGCAACGTCACTGGTCGTCTCTCCAGGGCTGGTCGCCCGCGGCCGCCGAGCTGGGCGCCGCGGACCTCGTCCTCGCCTTCGGGCACCCCGCCGCGCTCGGGGACGCGGAGCGGCTGGCCGAGGTCCGCGCCGCCTACCCGGGCGCCCGGCTCTTCGGCTGCTCGACCGCCGGCGAGATCCGCGACGCCGATGTCCTCGACGACAGCCTCGTCACGACGGCGGTCGCCTTCCAGCACACGCGCGTGAGCGCCGCGCGCGTCGCCGTCGCCGACGCGAAGGACAGCCTGGAAGCCGGCGCGAAGCTCGCGGGCGCCCTCGCCGCCGACGACTTGGTCCACGTCATCGTGCTCTCGGACGGGCTCAAGGTGAACGGGAGCGCGCTCGCGGCCGGCCTGGCGGGCCGCCTCCCCGAGGGCGTCGCCGTGACGGGCGGCCTCGCCGCGGACGGCGCGCGCTTCGAGCGCACGCTCGTCCTCACGGACGAGGGGTCGGCGGAGGGCGTCGTCGCGGCGATCGGGCTCCACGGGGACCGGCTCGCGGTCGGCTACGGCTCGCTCGGCGGGTGGGACCCCTTCGGCCCGGAGCGGGCGATCACGCGGTCGAAGGGCAACGTCCTCTACGAGCTCGACCGCCACTCGGCGCTCGACCTCTACAAGCGCTTCCTCGGCGAGCACGCCGCCGGGCTCCCGGCGACGGGCCTGCTCTTCCCCCTGAGCCTCCGCATGCGAGGCGGGACGACGTCGGTCGTCCGCACGATCCTCGCCGTCGACGAGCGCGACCAGAGCATGACGTTCGCCGGCGACATGCCGGATGGCGCGTACGCGCGCCTCATGAAGGCGAACTTCGAGCGGCTCATCGACGGCGCGCACGGCGCCGCCGCCCGGAGCGCCGAGGGCCTGGGCTCGTCGTCGCCCGACCTCGCCCTGCTCATAAGCTGCGTCGGGCGGAAGCTCGTGCTGAAGCAGCGGATCGAGGACGAGGTCGAGAGCGTGCGCGACGTGCTCGGGCCGCGTCCGGTCCTCGCGGGCTACTACTCGTACGGGGAGATCTCGCCCTTCACCCGCTCGACCCGCTGCGAGCTCCACAACCAGACGATGACGATCACCACGCTGTCGGAGCGATGAAGGATGCACAACCTCCTCAAGCGCCAGCTCGGGCGCTGCTTCGGCCCGGATGTCGAGATCCCGCCGGCGTGGCGGGCGTTGCTCGACGTCGTCGACGCCGCGTACCGCCAGGCCGACGAGGACCGGGCCATGCTCGAGCGGTCGCTCGAGCTGACGTCCCAGGAGCTCGTCGAGCGCTACGATCAGCGCCAGGAGGACCTCGCGCGCCGCGAGCGCGTGGAGGCGCAGCTCCAGCACTCGCAGAAGATGGACGCCATGGGGCGCCTCGCCGGCGGCATCGCCCACGACTTCAACAACCTGTTGACGGCGATCGTCGGCTACGCGGACCTCGTCGCAGCGACGTTCGAGCCCCACGACCCGCGCGCCCGCGACGTGGCCGAGATCAAGCGGGTCGCCGAGCGCGCCGGGAGCCTCACGCGCAGGCTGCTCGACTTCTCGCGCCGGCGCGTCATTGAGCCCAAGGTCATCGGGCTCGGCGAGCTCATCGTCAGCATGCACGCCATGCTCCGGCGCCTGATCGGGGCGAACATCGAGCTGACGACCATCGCGGCCGAGAGGCTCTGGTCCGTCAAGGCCGACCCGGCGCAGCTCGAGCACGTGCTCGTGAACCTCGCCGTGAACGCCCGGGACGCGATGGCCGCGGGCGGCCGGCTCGTCATCGAGACGAGCAACGTCCGGCTCGCGGCGGACGACCCGAGACGCCCCGACCACTGCGCGCCCGGCGAGTGGGTCGTCGTCGCCGTGAAGGACACGGGCACGGGGATCTCCAGGGAGGCGCAGGCGCGCCTCTTCGAGCCGTTCTTCACGACGAAGCCGCCCGGCCAGGGGACGGGGCTAGGCCTCGCGACGTGCTACGGGATCGTCCGGCAGGCCGGCGGGTTCATCGCGATCGAGAGCGAGCCGGGACGGGGCACGACCGCCTTCGTGTACCTGCCGCGGAGCGGGAGCGGGACCGCGGCCAGGCCGCCCGAGCCCGAGCCGGCGCCGGAAAGGCGCAGCGACGGAGGGGCGGAGACGGTCCTCGTCGCCGAGGACGACCCGACGCTCCGGGGCATGGTCGGCCGCGTCCTCCGGGAGCGCGGGTACACCGTCCTCGAGGCGGGTGACGGCGACGAGGCGCTGCGCATCGCCCTGCGGCCGGATCTCGGGATCGATCTGCTCCTCACCGACGTCGTCATGCCGGGCCGCGGCGGGCGCGACCTGGCGATGCAGGTCGCCCGGGTCCGCCCCGAAGCCCTCGTGCTCTACACGTCTGGCTACCTCCACGACCAGCATCTCGAGCCGGGCGCCGCCTTCCTCCAGAAGCCGTTCACGGCGCCGGCGCTCCTCCGCAAGGTGCGCGAGACGCTCGACGCGAGGCGACCGCGTCCCGGGGCGCTGCAGCTCGCGCGGTGACCTCGGCTCGAGGCCGAGGCCATCCCCGGCCGCAGGCGGCGGTCAGGGCGGCTCCAGCTCGAGCATGGAGGTGCCGGGGTGGCCGGGCAGGTACTCCTGACCGGCCTCGAGGGCGGCGACCACGTCGCCCTTCTCGTTCCGCCGCCATCAGCACGATCAGGTAGACGTAGCCGCGCGGCTTCGCGGCCCGGACCCGGCGGCCCAGCTCGATCCCGTCGAAGCCGGCACGAGCCAGTCCGTCACGATCAGGGTGGGGGCTGCCCGCTCGAACAGGTCGAGCGCCTGCTCTCCGGGCTCCGCTCGAGCACACGGAAGCCCCAGCCCAGAAGCGTCCGCACGAGCATGAGGCGGGACACAAGCTCGTCCTCGACGACGAGGATCGACCTCTGCACGTCAAGTGCCCCCTTCCGCCAGAACGCCCGGAGGAACTGGCCGCTTGACGCCGGCCATGCTTAGTCTATTTTCACGAGAGAAGTCAAGGAGGACGATCCCGTGCACGATCTGCAGCATTTCTCCCTCCGCGACATGACCGACCTCGGGGCGGCGCTCCGCAGCGCGGCCCAGGACGCCGGCAGCATGGAGGAAGCGGCAGGACGGATCGTCGGTCACCTCCGGACGAGCCTCGTCGTGGCGCCGACGGGCTCTCCGGCCTGCGTCCTCGCGCGGCTGTACAAGACGCACCTCTACCGGGACCTCGACCCGGAGCTGCAGGCGTTCGCGCGCCGCGCCGCCGCCGGCGCGCTGCTGCCCGAGAACCTTCGCTGCCTGACCCTGCTCGCGACCGCGGGCGACCGCCCGGAGTGGTGCAGCCGCGCGGCCTCGAAGGGGCACCGGGCGATCCCCCTCCTCAGCGAAGCGATGGTCCGCGCCGTCCCCATGGTCTCGCGGCTGCTTCACCAGTTCGGGCTCGAGGTCCGCGAGATGCTCGCGCCGGACCCGGCGTTCCTGCGCCAGAAGGGACAGGCGACCTGCAACGTCTTCTACGTGCCCGAGGCGCGCGGCAGCGAGTACATCCCCGCGCAGGAGGACTTCGTCGTCCCCGCCGGGGTGCGGTCGGTCCTGGGCTTCGGCGGGATCCTCCCCTCGGGCAGCCTCTTCGCGGTCATCCTCTTCTGCCGCGTGCCGGTCCCGGAAGCGACGGCCGACCAGTTCAAGACGCTCGCCCTCAACGTCAAGCTGGCGCTCCTGCCGCACGACGCCGGCCGGGTGTTCGCCCCGTGAGCGGACCCACCGCGGCGTCGCCCGCCGCCGACGGCCAGGACATCGCGCGCCTGCGCGCGCGGGAGGCCCTGCTCGAGGCGGAGCTCGCCTCGCTCCGGGAACTCCTGCAGGTCTACGAGCAGTCGGTGCGCGAGCAGTCCGAGCGGCTCGTGAGCGCGAAGGCCCAGGCCGAGGCGGCGAACCGGGCCAAGGCCATGTTCCTCGCGACCATGAGCCACGAGATCCGCACGCCCATGAACGGCATCATCGGCATGACGGAGCTCGCGCTCGACACCCCCCTGACGGCCGAGCAGCGCGAGTACCTCACGACCGTCAAGTCGTCGGCGGACGCCCTCCTCGGGATCATCAACGACGTCCTCGACTTCTCGAAGATCGAGGCGGGCAAGCTCGAGCTCGACCCCGTCCCCTTCTCCCTCCACGACTGCATCGGCAGCACGATGAAGACGCTCGCCCTCCGCGCCCACGAGAAGGGGCTCGAGCTGACCTACCGCGTCTCGCCCGACCTCCCGGACACGGTGGTCGGCGACCCGGGGCGCCTGCGGCAGATCCTCATGAACCTCGTCGGGAACGCCGTGAAGTTCACCGAGCGCGGAGAGATCGCGGTCGACGTCCACGCCCTCGCCGAGACCGAGACCGGCGTCGAGCTCGAGTTCGCCGTCTCGGACACGGGGATCGGGATCCCGCCCGAGAAGCACCGTTTCATCTTCGAGGGGTTCTCCCAGGCGGACAGCTCGACGACCCGCAAGTACGGCGGCACGGGCCTCGGGCTCGCGATCTCGGCCAAGCTCGTCGAGTGCATGGGCGGACGGATGCGGGTCGAGAGCGAGGTCGGGAAGGGGAGCACCTTTCGCTTCACGACCCGGTTCGGGCTCCACCGCGAGCCGCGGCGGAAGGCCGCGCCGATGGAGCTCGCGGGGCTCGCGGCCCTGGTCGTGGACGACAACGCCACAAACCGGCGGATCCTCGGCGAGCTGCTCGCCAAGTGGGGCGTGCGGTCGACCCTCGTCGGGAGCGGGGCCGAGGCCCTGGCCGAGATCCGGCGCGCCGCCACCGCCGGCGAGCGGTACGGGCTCATGCTCTTCGACTACCACATGCCGGAGATGGACGGCTTCGAGCTGGCGAGGCGCATCCGGCCGATGGCGGAGGCGGCGGGCGCGATCATCATGATGCTCTCGTCCGGCGGGACCCGCGGGGACGTGGCGCGCTGCCGGGAGGTCGGCATCCACGTCTACCTCACGAAGCCGGTGACCGCCTCGGACCTCATGGACGCGGTCATGACCGCGCTGGGCTCGTCCGCCGCGGCGGTGCCCGCGCCGGTGGTGACGCGGCACTCCCTGCGGGAGGCCCGGCAGCGCCTCCGGCTCCTCGTCGCCGAGGACAACCCCGTCAACCAGAAGCTGGCCGTGCGCCTGCTCGAGAAACGGGGCCACGAGGTCGTCGTCGCCGCGAACGGCCGGGAGGCGCTCGACGCGCTCGCCCGCGGGCCCGTCGACCTCGTCCTCATGGATGTGCAGATGCCGGAGATGGACGGCTTCGAGGCGGCGGCGGCGATCCGGGCGCGGGAGCGGGCGGCCGGGTCGGGCCCGCGGCTTCCGATCGTGGCCTTGACGGCCCACGCCGTCAAGGGCGACCGGGAGCGCTGCCTTGCGGCGGGGATGGACGGCTACCTCACGAAGCCGCTCCAGGCGGCGGCGCTCTTCGAGACCATCGAGCGCCTGGCCTTCGCCAAGGAGGCCCCGCCCGCCCCGCCGTCCGCGCCGAGCCTCGACCGGGACACCGCCCTCGCGCGCTGCGAGGGAGACGTCGAGCTTCTGGCGGACCTCGCCGGCGCCTTCCTTGCGAGCGCCCCCGCGCAGGTCCTCGCCATCGACGAGGCGCTCGCGCGCGGCGACGCCAAGGCCCTCGAGCGCGCCGCGCACGCCCTCAAGGGCGCCGCGAGCAACTTCGGGGCGACGGGCGCCGTCGAGGCCGCCTTCGCGCTGGAGGGGCGTGCGCGCGCGGGCGACCTCACGGATGCGGCGCCCCTGGCGGCGGCCGTCCGGACGGAGGTCGCCCGCCTGTCGCGCGAGCTCGCCGCGCTTTGCGACGAGGCGCCGCGGCCCTGAGACCGGGCAGCGCGTCTTCGTTCGGCACGGGAAGCCGGTGGCCGAGGGCGACCACCATCGCATCGAGATGCTCTGACGAAGTAGACGAAGTTACCCCTGCGAACAGGCGTCACCCCGTAGTCAGGGACGCGCGGCGGCGACGCCTCCCTCCGGGCCGGGCGGCGGCGCGAACATCGTCGCGACGCGGATCCCGTCGCCGTCGATGGTCACCTCGATCGCCCCGCACTCGGCCGTCGACAGGACCTCCGAGCCGACGGCGCGGTAGGCGTCGAGGGTCGGCCCGTCGGCGAAGCCCTCCCAGGCGGAGACGATCGCGAGCCGCGGGCGGAGGCGGGCGGCGAGCGCCGGGGCGAGGTCGTTGCGCGAGCCATGGTGCGGGACGAGGAAGACGGCCGAGGCGAGCGACGGGTGGGCGGCGAGCAGGGCCTCGGTGCCCCGCTCCTCGATGTCCCCGGCGAGGACGAGCGGCCCCGACGGCGTCTCGAGGCGAAGGACGAGCGAGCGGTCGTTCTCCGAGCGGAGCGGGCGCGGGGAAGAGGCGCCCGGGCCGAGGACCGCGAGGCCGGGGCCGATGCGGTCGCCCGGCGCGAGCGTCCGGATCGTGACGCCGCGCGCCGCGATCTCGTCGAGGAGACGAGCTCCGGGGTCCGTCGCGTCGAAGCCGGCGGGGACGAGGACGGCGCCGACCGGGAAGCGGTCGAGGACCGAGTGGAGGCCCGAGACGTGGTCGCGGTCGGCGTGCGACAGGAAGACGCCGTCGAGCCGGTGGATGCCCCGCGACCACAGGTACGGTGCGATGATGCGGCCGCCCACGTCGGAGTGGCGGCTCGAGCCGCAGTCGTAGAGGTAGGTCTCGCCCGAGGGCAGGCCGATCACGGTCGTGGTGCCGAGGCCGACGTCGAGCGTCGCCAGCCGCGTCTCGGCCCGGGGGGCGCCGGGGCCTCCGGGAAGGGCGATGAAGCCGGCGGCGGCGAGCCAGGCGAGCGCCGCGCCGAGCTTCGCGCGCCGGCCGAGCCCGAAGCGGTGCGCGGCCGCGAGCAGGCCGAGGGCGGCGTAGGAAGCCGCGAGCGCGCCGACCGGCGGGTCGGGCCGGTAGACGTAGGCGCCCGGCGCGGCCGCGAGCGCGCCGACGAGGAGGATCAGGGCCTTGGCCGCGACCCCCGCGACCGCCGCCGGGACGACGAGGAGCGCGGGCGCGAGCCCGGCGAGCGGCGAGAGGGCCGCGAGCGCGAGCCCGGCCGTGAGCAGGAGCCAGGCGAGCGGCAGGGCCGCGAGGTTGCCGGCGACGACCGCCGGCGTGACCAGGTGGAAGTGGAGGAGGACGAGCGGCCCCGTCGTCAGCCAGGCGGCGACCGAGAGGGCGACCGCGTCCGCGAGCCGGCGCGCGGGCGGGTGGTAGAAGCGGGCGCCGATCCGCCTCGGCTGCGCCGCCGGGACGAGCCGTCGGAGGAGGGCGACGACGGGCGCGAAGAGGTAGAGGAGCCCGAGGATCGCCGCGTAGGAGAGCTGGAAGCCGATGCTGAAGAGGTCGCCCGGATCGACCGCGAGGACGACGACCGCCGAGACGGCGAGCGATGTCGCCGCGTCGGACTCGCGCCGGAAGACCGCCCCGAGCAGGAAGATCCCGATCATGATCGTCGCCCGGAGCACGGAGGGCGACGCCCCGACGAGCGCGCAGTAGGCGACCGCGAGCGCGAGCGTGGCGAGGAGCGCCGCCCGCCGCGGAAGCCGGAGGACGCGGGCGAGGACGAACCAGACGACGGCCGCGAGGACGGCCAGGTGCTGCCCCGAGATCGCGAGGATGTGGATCGTGCCCGTCCGCTCGAAGGCCTCGACGACCGGCTCCGACACGGTCTCGCGCGTCCCGAGCAGCATGCTCTCGACGAGCGCCCCCTCCTCGCCCGGGAGCGCCCCGCGGACGGCGCGTCGCAGCCGGTCCCGGACGCCCTGGAGGGCCGCGCCGACCGCGACCCCCGGCCCCGCCCCGCTCGCGCGCTCCTCGAGGACGGCGACGTCCGCATCGCGCCGCACCGAGAGCGTCGCCAGGATGCGCTCGCGCGCGAGCGCCCGCCCGACGTCGAACTGCCCGGGGTTCCGCGGCTCGCGCGGCGCCCCGAGCTGCCCGAAGATCCGTACGCGCCGGCCGTGGCGGAGCGCGGGGGCGCCCCCCGAGACCCAGGCGCGCACCCGCCCGTTCGTCGCCACGGGAGCCGCGCCGCCCCCGAGGTCGAGCGACTCGGCCTCGAGGTCCACCGACGCGTAGACCCGCGCCCCCGCCCGCCGCTCGACCGGCTCGGAGACGACGACGCCGACGAGCGCCACCGGCCGCCGCTCGCCCCCGGCGGCCCCCGCCGCCGGCAGGTGCTCGCGCACGTGCCCGGCCGGGAACGTTCGGAAGTGGAGGCGCTCGAGCAGGACGCCCGCCAGGACCCCCGCCGTCGCGACGAGGACGATCCCCGCGAACCGCCCCGTCAGGCGCCCGGGCCCGAAGAAGAGGATGGCCGCGACCGCGAGGGCGACCGTGAGCGCCGAAAGCAGCGCCGGCGCGGCCTCCGGGCCCTCGCGCGCGCCCCAGAGCCCGACTATGAGAGCGACCGCAAAGGGGATCGCGGGGCGCCTCATGAAGCCCGGCAAGATACCCCGGCGCCCCCCCCCCGGTCAAGCGAATCTTTTCGGATTCTGTTAGCCTGCGGCGCCGGCTCGGGTTATGCTTGAGACGTGCCGATCTACATGGACGAGATCCACGGGTCCCGGTGGACACAAGGCACTCCTCGAGCGGACCGCCTCGGAAGTGCCGGGCAAGAGGCGCGCGCTCTGGAGGACGGCGGCGCTCGCCGATCTGGACGAGCTCCGCCGGTTCCGGCACTTCATCGGGACCAACTTCGCCGCCGAGCTGAAGCGCGAGAAGGTGCTTCGAATCGCGGAGATCGCGCTGCGTGTCGGACCGTGTGTCGAAGCCGACGTGAAGGCCTTCGTCGCCGCGCTCGGCTCGGGTCCGGCTACACCGTCCTGAACGGCGCCTTCTTCGGCGCCCGCGACGGGGCGACGACGTTGCGGATCGCGAGCAGGTCGTCGAGCAGGGGATCGAGGGCCTCGACCGGGAAGTGCGTCTCCGGGTCGACGGGCGAGCTGGCGGGGTTCTCGTGGACCTCGAGGAAGACGCCGTCCGCGCCGGCCGCGACCGCCGCCCTGGCCATGGGGGCGATGAACTCGGGCATGCCGCCCGACGCCGAGCCGCGCGCGGCGGGCGTCTGCTGGCTGTGGGTCGCGTCGTAGCAGACGGGGTAGCCGGTCCCGCGCTTCATGATCGGGATCGAGCGCAGGTCGTTGACGAGGAGGTTGTAGCCGAAGCACGTCCCGCGCTCGGTCAGGATCAGCTTCGACCCGCCCGCCGCCTCGACCTTCTCGGCGATCTTCTGGGCGTCCCAGGGGGCGAGGAACTGCCCCTTCTTGACGTTCACGACCTTGCCCGTCTTCGCGCACGCGGCCACGAGGTCGGTCTGCCGGCACAGGAACGCCGGGACCTGGAGGACGTCCGCGACCTCGGCCACCCGCTCGACCTGCCAGACCTCGTGGACGTCCGTCAGCACGGGCACGCCCGAGTACTCGCGCACGCGCTTCAGCACCCTCAGCCCGGCCTCGATCCCGGGCCCGCGGTAGGACGAGGCGCTCGTCCGGTTCGCCTTGTCGAACGAGCCCTTGAAGATGTAGACGATCCCGCGCCGCTCGCAGGCCCGCGCGACCCGGGCCGCGATCCGCGTGCAGAGCGCCTCGGGCTCGGCCAGGTCGGGGCCGGCGATCAGGAAGAGCGTCCCGTCGGCGCCGACCGTGCGCCCGCCGATCTCGAAGACCTTCTTGCCGGCGGGGCCGGGGCTCGCGGGCGAGGAGGGGGGCGGGGACAAGGGCGGCCTCGTCTCGGCCCGCCGCCTAGGCGGCGCTCACGGACTCGCCGGGCACCGGCGCGGCGCGCCTCTCGCCGCTCGCGCCGGACGCGCCGGACGCGCCGCTCGCGCCGCTCGCGCCGCTCGCGCCGGACGCGCCGGACGCGCCGCTCGCGCCGCTCGCGCCGCTCGCGCCGGACGCCGTCGACGTCGCCCGCATGCCCTTCGGCACCTCGGGGACGATGAGCTTGAGGACGCCGGGGACGATCCGGAACGTCGCCGGCAGGTGGCCGCCCAGGTCGCCGTCCACCTGGACCGGGACCTCCGAGCGGTCGGCCGCGACCTTGACCACGCGGCCCTGCACGTAGAGGACGTCGCGCTCGTTCGTGTGCGTCTTCGTGAACGCCCCGAAGGCGTGGCGCAGGAGCCGGAACCACGACTGCGTCTGGAAGATGCACACGTCGAGCAGCCCGTCCGAGGGCGAGGCGGCCGGCGCCGCCTCCATGACCGCGTAGCTCCGGATGTTCGACACGATCACGAGCCCGGCCCGCCGCGAGATCTCCTCGCCGTCCACCTCGACCCGGATCGCGGGCCACTCGTAGCCCTTGATCGCGCGCAGGATCGGGGTCGTGTACTGGGACATCTGGATCGGGCCGCTTCGGTTCGCGCTCAGCTCCTCGACGACGCGGGCGTCGAAGCCGATCCCGGCGAACGAGTGGAAGCGGCGCCCGCTCGGCTCGTGCTCGATGACGTCGAGCGTCACCGACTTGCCGTCGGCGACCATGCGGGCGAAGAGCTCGGGGTGGCGCGGGATCTTGAACTCCTTCGACAGGCAGTTCGCCGTCCCCGAGGCGTAGAGCGCGACGGGCACGCCCTGGTCGCCGACGCCGTTCACGACCTCGTTGAACGTGCCGTCGCCGCCGACCGCGATCACGGCCGCGACGCCCTTCTCGAGCGCCCAGCACGCCTGCTTCGCCTGGCCGGCGCGCTCGGTCACGATGGTCTCGACGTCGAGCCCGAGCTCGCGGAAGGCGCGCCGGAGGTGCGGGATCGCCTTCATCCCCACGCCGCGCCCGGAGATGGGGTTGACGACGAGCTTCACCTTGCGCTGCTTCGCGGCCTCGGGCCCGGCCGCCGCCGCCGCGGCCGACGTCGCCGTCGCCCCCGCGACCCCCGTCTCGAGGAGCGCCAGCCGGCGCGTGAGGCGCGCGAACCGCGCGCTCCGGGCCTCGGCGTCGTAGAAGAGGGCCACGACCTTCGCGAAGAAGGTCGAGATGACCTCGAGCACGAGGATGAGCGTGTTCACGATGCGGGACTGCCACCGCGCCCGCAGCTCGGGAGTCTTGCCGGTCGCCGCCATGTTCGAAGGCCGCATCATACCCGTTCGTGCCGCAGCGCGCAATCGACCCGCCCGGCGCTCACCGCCGCGCGGACGCGAAGTTTTACACAGCCGATACGATTCCGGGACGCCGATGCACTTGTCACGGCCGTCGCCGGCTAGATAAGATACGGCCTTCGGCCCGAGAGGGCCCTTGTTGTCCCGATTTGTCGATCGGTCGTCGGCCGTGAGGAGGACTCCCATGCGCATGTCCCGCTCGATCGCGACGAGCGTGCTGGTGCTCTGCGCCTTCGCCGTGCTCGCCTTCGTCGCCGCCCCGCCGGCGGCGGCGAAGCTCGACGAGAAGGAGTGGAAGGCCGCGGAGGGCGAGCTGAAGCGCGCGCTCGCCACGAACCCGCCGGACTACTCGGCCCTGGCCTCGGCCGTGAAGGGCGTGGCGGCCGACCAGAGCAAGCGGGCCGTCGACCTCCTCCTCAAGATCGGCGCCGGCCTCGACAACGCCGAGGTCTTCGACGCCGTCCGCGAGTCCCTCCAGGGCATGCACGAGAAGGAAGCCCTGGACTACATGATCGACAGCGCCGACGCCTCGGACTGGCGCATCCGCGTCATCCTCTGCGACGCCCTGTCGAAGGTCGAGGGCGACGGCGCGACCAAGGCGATCGTCGGCCGCCTCCAGAAGGACAAGGTCGGCTACGTCATCTCGGCGGCCGCCAAGTCGCTCGGCAAGCGGCGCGACAAGGCGTCGGCCCAGATCGCGATGCCGGCCCTGATCGAGAAGCTCGCCGAGCTCGAGAAGTCGAAGGACGTCACCTGGATCGACGTCAAGCAGGCCCTGACGGACATAACCGGCGAGGACTTCGCGACCTCGTCGGAGTGGCGCGACTTCTGGAAGGCCCGCGGCGGCGACTTCGATCCGGCGGCCGACCGCGGCAGCAAGGAGGAGAGCTCGACCGTCGTCCGCGAGGACGAGGCCCCGAAGTTCTTCAAGGAGAAGATCATCTCGAAGCGGATCATGTTCGTCATCGACACCTCGGGGTCGATGGAGGAGCAGGATCCGGCCGTCGGCGACTCGCCGGGCGGCAAGCGGATCGAGCGCGTCAAGAGCGAGCTGATCCGGGTGGTGAAGGAGCTGAAGAGCGACGTCCAGTTCAACATCGTCGCCTACTCCCACCAGATCAAGTTCTGGAAGGACCCGAAGAAGGCCGGCCTCCAGAAGGCGACGCCCGAGGGCAAGGCCGACGCGATCAAGTTCGTCTCGGCGCTCAAGGCCGATGGCGCGACCCACACGGACGAGGCCCTGGTCAAGGCTTTCGAGAGCATCGAGATCAACACGATCGTCCTCCTCTCCGACGGCGCGCCGACGAAGTACAACGCCCAGACGAACCAGATGGAGCCGAACCCGCCCGAGAAGATCCTCGAGCAGGTGAAGGGCCTGAACCGCCTCCGCGGGGTCAAGATCCACACGTTCTGCTTCAAGGTCTTCGAGAAGATGGGCGGCGCCGAGCCGCTGCTCGACTTCATGAAGAGGCTCGCCGAGGAGAACGGCGGGAAGATGACGCTCATCTGAACGGGGCCGGACGGAGCCGCCCTCCCCCCTGCCCTCTCCCCGAGGGAGAGGGCGGAAACCAGTGGTTCGCGGGGTCAAGAAAATGCGCAAGCTCGCCGTCGCCGCGCTGGCCGTCCTCCTGACGGCCGGCGCGGTCGTCGTAGAGGCCGAGGACAAGAAGCCGAACCTGAAGAAGCTCGAGGGCGAGCTCCGCAAGGGGCTCGCGGCGGGCGACGCCGCCCTCGTCGTCAAGACCGTCGACGAGATCGCGACGGCCGACGACGAAGACGCGATGAAGCTGCTCCTGAACGTCGCCCTGAAGGCGGACGACATCGAGAAGCTCAAGCCCGAGGCGGCGAACCAGGTCTACGACGCGTGCCGCGCGGCCCTCGCCAAGATCACCGACAAGAAGGCCGAGGAGTTCCTCTACAAGAACGTCCAGTCGAACCGCGACTGGCGCGTGCGCGTCGTCCTGGCCGAGGTCTGCGGCCAGAAGGTGGGCGTGGCCGCCGGCTCGACGCTCCCGCCGGCCGCCGAGGACGCGCTCATCGCCCTCGTCGTCGACGACAAGGAAGCCGCCGTCCGGATCACGGCCGTGAAGGCGCTCGTCGCCAACAAGAGCGTCAAGGCGATGGACACGTACATCTCGGTCCTCGCCAAGGTCGAGAAGAAGCGCGAGGACCCCTGGCTCGACCTGCTCCGCGCCCTGCGGGCGATGACGGGGCAGGACCTCGTGACGGCCGACGAGTGGAAGGGCTGGTGGGACGTCAACAAGGCGACGTACGACCCGAAGAAGCAGGGCGGCGGGGCGGCCTCGGGCGACGTCGGGGCGACGGTCGCGCGCAACGCGCCGAAGCTCTTCGACACCGAGGTCCTCTCCAAGCGCTGCGTCTTCATCCTCGACGTCTCGGGGAGCATGGCGATCAAGGACCCGGCGAACGAGGGCGGCAAGCCCGCGGGCAAGCCGGTCGAGCCGAAGGACCCGGGCTACAACGAGATCCCGCAGGAGCGCATGCGGATGTGGCGGCTCCGGGACGCGATGGTCAAGGTGATCGAGGCGCTCCCCGAGGACACGCGCTTCACGATCGTCACCTTCTCGAGCCAGATCCGGAAGTGGAACGAGGAGCTGGTGCCGGCGAACCCGAAGAACAAGGCCGACGCGATCGAGTTCAGCCGGGGCATGCAGCCCCTCGGGTTCACGTGGACCGACACGGCGATCGAGCAGGCCTTCGAGGTGAAGGACGCGAACTCGTTCTACCTCTTCACGGACGGCGTCCCGCAGCGGGCGAAGGGCGAGTACATCGACAAGAACGAGATCCTCGCCCAGGTGCGCCAGTGGAACCGCGTCCGGAAGGTCAAGATCTTCACGATCGGGATCGGCGAGGCGGACTCGACCTTCCTCGCCAGGCTCGCCCAGGAGAACGACGGGAAGGCCTCGACGGTGAAGTAGCCCGGCCGGGCGCGCGGGGCCCTTCCCCCCTCGCCCGGATCGGCTATCATGGCCTCATGAACTACCGAGACCGTCTCTCCAGGTACTTCGAGAAGACCGGAGAGAGCGAGCGACCGGTGGCCGAGCGACCGGACGCCCCGCCGCCGCCGGCGTCCGCCCCGGCCCCCACGAGGACCCCGACGTCCGCCCCGCCCCCGCCGCCCGCGGCGGGGGACGAGGAGCCGGACTTCTTCTTCGGCGTCAGCGACCGGCGGGCGACGTTCGGGCGCGAGTGGGGCGGCGAGTTCCGCGTCCTCATCAACCAGAACGTCAACGTCCACCTCGTGCCGCGGTTCAACGAGGAGATGCGGAGACCGGACGAGCTGCCGCAGTTCTCGATCTTCTCGAACGACGCGCGGGCCGGCGAGACCGACATCGTCCGCTACGAGGCCGTGAAGGACCTCGACGCCTTCGATGGCGCCGTCTTCTACGTCTCGAGCGCCGTCTACGAAGGGCTCGTGCGCGAGCTTGCGGCGATCGCCGGGCGCTACCCCGAGTTCCCGCGCCTGCGCGACACGGCCTACCCGGACACCTTGCTCGTGAAGCTGATCGCGACGCGGATCCTCGAGCACCCGCTCGTCCAGGCGGAACGCCAGTACGACTTCACCAAGCGGACCTTCTGACAGCTCGGTCGGATGCCCGAGCAGGTGGTCTTTCGCCACATCCCGGGCCACCCCGTTTCGCCCGCTCCGTGACGGCCTTTGACACCCCTCCGCACCGGTGTTACCATGCCTTTACGCCGGACGCGGACGAAGGGCGGGCGTTTCCGGCGGGGAGGCTGCGCCTTCGCTTGAAGCGACTTACCGTGCTTGTGGCGGCTCCGGATGCGCCCACCCGGGACCTGCTCATGCAGGTCCTCGAGACCCGGAGCTACGAGGTGAAGCACGCCCCCCTCGACCCCTCCCTCCCGGAGGCGGTGCGTCGCGACCGGCCCCAGCTCGCGATCCTCGCCCTGGACGGCTCGCCCGAGGGCCACGCCGCCTACAAGGGGCTTCGCGCCGAGCCCGACCTGAAAGGCGTCCCGGCCGTCGTCTGCACCTCGCAGGAGGCCATCCGGGCCGAGGCGCAGGCGGCGAAGGACCGCGTGATCGCGCTCCCGCTCGACCGCGACGCGCTCCTCGCGGCGCTCGAGCACGCGGCCCGGCCCTTCCAGACGATCCTCGTCGCCGACGACGAGCCCCTGATCCGGCGCATGTTCTCGATGTACCTCGGCAACGAGGGCTACCGGGTCGTCACGGCCGAGAACGGCGACGACGCGATCCGCAAGGTGCGCGAGGTCCTGCCCGACCTCGTGATCACCGACATCAAGATGCCGCTCGCGGACGGCTACGAGGTCTGCCGGGCGATCAAGACCTACCACGAGACGCAGGGGATCCCGGTCATCATCGTCTCCGCCCTCGGGACGGAGCTCGACATCGACAAGGGCTTCAACGCGGGCGCGAACGAGTACCTGACGAAGCCGGTGGACCTGGTCGAGCTCGCCGGGCGGATCCAGAACATCTTCCGCGGCATCGCGCTCCGCGGGCGCGAGCGGATCCTCGTCGTCACGCCGAGCCAGATCGAGCGCTCGGTCCTCGACTACGGCTTGAAGCAGCAGGGGTTCGAGGTCCTGAGCGCGCGCGACGGCCAGGAGGCCGCCGAGCACGCCCAGAAGGAGATCCCGGGCGTCATCCTCTGCGACCTCGAGATCCCGGGGACGTCGATCGTCGAGCTCCGCGACCAGCTCCGCGCGAGCTCGAAGACGAAGGACATCCCCTTCGTCGTCCTCACGTCGCGCACGAGCAAGGTGGACAAGGTGAAGCGCGACCGGCTCGACGCGGCGGCCTTCCTCACGAAGCCGTTCCCGATCGAGCGCATGGTCGCGCTGATCGAGAGGATCCTGGGCGAGCGCCGCACGAAGCTCGAGCTCGAGCGCGAGCTGCTCATCGCGACCATCCGCTCGCTCGTCCAGGCGCTCGAGGCGCGCGACCGCTACACGCGCGGCCACTCGGACAACGTCGCCCGCTACACGATGATGATCGCCGACCACTTCTACGACACCGACGACGAGCTGAAGCGGATCGAGCTCTCGGCCCAGCTCCACGACATCGGCAAGATCGGCATCCCCGACTCCATCCTCCTCAACCCGGGGAAGCTCTCCGACGCGGAGATGGCGGTCATGAAGACGCACCCCGAGAAGGGCGAGGAGATCCTGAAGCCGATCCCGAGCCTCCAGGACATCCTCCCGGGCGTCCGCTGGCACCACGAGCGCATGGACGGGCGCGGCTACCCGGACGGCCTCAGGGCCGAGGACATCCCCCTCCAGGCGCGGATCATCGCGGTCGCCGACACCTTCGACGCGATCACGTCGGACCGGCCCTACCGGCGCGGCATGCCGATCGAGAAGGCCGTCGCCGTCATGAAGAGCGCGGCGGGCGACCAGCTCGACCCCGAGTGCGTCGAGGTCTTCCTGCGGGCGCTCGAGAAGCAGGGCGCCCTCAAGGTCAAGGTGCCGCAGGAGGTCTGAACTTCCGCGGCCCGGGCATTCAGTCGCGCCCCTTGAACGGCTACCCTTTCACGTCATGAAGATCACCTTCCTCGGCACGGGGTCGGCGTGGCCGATCCCGCGGATCGGCTGCGGCTGCCCGCAGTGCGCGGCGGGGGCGACCGACCGGCGCGACGTGCGCTCGCGCTCGGCCGCGTTCCTCGAGGCGGCCGACGGGCGGGCGCTCCTGGTCGACGCCGGCCCCGACATCTACCGGCAGCTCCACGCCCTCGGGCGCGAGGCCGTGCGGCGCATCGAGGCCGTCGTCCTCACCCACGTCCACCCCGACCACTACCTCGGGCTGGTGGACCTGTCGGCGGCGCTCGGCGGCCGCAAGCCCGTGCCGTTCCTCGTCCTCGAGGACAACTGGCCGGCGGTCGAGCGGACGTTCTTCTACCTCTTCGACGGGAGCACGCGCGCCCCCCTCGCGCGGGCCCGGCTCGCGCTCGACGAGACGGTCGAGCCCGTGCCGGGGCTGCGGGTGACGCCGTTCGACGCCCGCCACTTCGACCAGTTCCAGACGTGCGGGCTCCTCGTCGAGGGAGACGGCGGGCGGCTCGCCTACGCCCCCGACTTCAAGGAGACGCCGGCGCGCGAGCGGCTGCGCGGGGTGGATCTGCTCGTCCTCGACGGCTCGGCGGTCGACAAGGACATCTTCGGGCACCTGTCGATCGAGAACGGGATCCAGCTCGCTCGGGAGCTGGGCGCGAGGAGGACGCTCTTCACGCACATAGGGCACGTGAAGGTGGCGCACGCCGACCTGGAGAAACGCGTGGCGGGCGAGGGAGCGTTCGGCGTCGCTCACGACGGCCTGGGGCTGACGATCTGAATCAGATCTCGCCGAGCTCGCCCCGGAACACCTCGACGCACGGCCCCGTCATGTAGACGTGGCCGTCGCTCTCGCGCCACTCGATGTCGAGGTCTCCGCCCGGCAGGCGGACGGTCGCGCGCCGCCCGGTCCTCCCCGTGGCGGCCGCGGCCACGAGGGTCGCGCAGGCCCCCGTCCCGCAGGCGAGGGTCTCGCCGCTCCCCCTCTCCCAGACGCGGAGCCGGATCTCGGCCGGCCCGGCCACGTGCGCGAACTCGACGTTCGTGCGGTCCGGGAACGCCTCGTGGCGCTCGGCCCGCGGGCCGAGGCCGAGGACGGCGGCATCGGCGGGCGGCGCGTCGCCGAAGGTGACGAAGTGCGGGTTCCCCATGCCGACGACGACGCCGCGGAGCGTGGGAGCGTCCGGCCCGAGCCGCACCTCCCGATCCAGGGCCTCGATCGCCGGCGCCCCCATGTCGACCGTCGCCGCCCGCACCCGCCCGCCCTCCTCGTGGACGCGGATCGGGAGGACGCGCGTGCGCGGCGCCCGGCCGACCTCGACGCGGACGAGGCCCGAGGCGTCGCGGGCGTAACCCGCCTCGCGCGCGTACTTGGCGACGCAGCGGACCCCGTTGCCGCACATCTCGGACTCGCTCCCGTCGGCGTTGAACATGCGCATGCGCACGTCGGCCTCGCCGGCGCTCCGCTCGCCCGGGAGGATCAGGATCAGGCCGTCGCCGCCGACGCCGAAGTGGCGGTCGCTCACCCTGAGGGCGAGCGCCTCGGGGTCGGCGACGCGCTCGCGGAAGCCGTCCACGTAGACGTAGTCGTTGCCGCAGCCGTGCATCTTCACGAATCGCATGGCCGGAACCGTCGCGATCGCGAGGCGCCTAGGTGAACAGGCCCGCCGAGAAGTTGTCGTCGGGCGGGGGCTCGCCGACCGCCCTCGCGGGCCTGGCCCCGGGCAGCGGCGGCGACGGGTCGCCGCCCTGGCCTCCCGGGGGCGCGGGCTTCACCGGCTGGCTGTTCGGACGCGGCGGGCGGGCGCCGGGCTGGGGCGCCGACCGCGGGGCCTTGCCGACCGGCTGCGGCTGCGGCTGCGGCTGAGGCGGCGGCGGCGACGCCGGCGGCAAGCTCGCCGCGGCGGCGCGCAGGGCCGCGGGCGACGCGACGTCGCCCGGGATCGCCGGCAGGCCCTTGGCGGGCGTCTGCTCGAAGTCGACGAACCCGTCGTCCTCCTCCTCGAACCGCGGCGCCACGTAGCCCGGCTGCCTCGACCGGTCGACCTCCTCCTGGTAGGCCCGGAGGACGGCGCCCTGCACGAACTCGCGGCTCGCCGCGTTGATCGGGTGGGCGACATCGACGTGGAGCTTCGCCCGGCCGGTCGGGTCCTTCGGGGCCCGGTCGCCGCCGAGCTTGGCGCCGCAGTCGTTGCAGAAGCTGGCCCGCAGGTGGTTGCGACCGCCGCAGCGCCCGCACCGGTCGGTCAGCTTCCGGCTCGGCATCGCCACGAACAGGCCCTTCGCGCCTCCGATGATCTTGAGGTCGCGCACGACCATCTCGCCTTCGAGGGTGATCGAGCAGAAGGCCAGGAGCTTGTCGCTCCTGTCCCCCATGAGCTTCACCCGGACCTCGGTGATCTTCACGGAACGAGGCTCCCAAGCGCCTTTGCGCCCGCCCCCCCAGGCAGGCAGGGATGGTAACCGCTGGGGTGAACGCCGGTCAAGGGGCCAGGGTCGCCAAAATCCGTTCGGATACTTACGGCGAGCCTGTGAGGATGGTGTTGTCTATGAGCCGCGTCGCCCCTACACGAGCCGCGACGAGGACGACGTCGTCCGGGCGGACGGGGTCGACCGGCGCGAGGGTCGTCGGGTCGGCGACGGCCGCGTACTCGAGCCGCGCGCGCGGCGCCCGCAAGACGGCGCCCCGCACGGCCTCGAGGATCGGGGCCGCCCGCCGCTCGCCGGCGGCGAACAGGCGCTCCGCCTCGCGCAGACCGCGCGAGAGCGAGAGCGCGTCGGGGCGCTCCTCGGGCGTCAGGTAGCGGTTGCGGGAGCTGAGGGCGAGGCCGTCCTCCTCCCGCACGGTCGGGCAGACGAGGATCTCGCCCGGGACGTTCAGGTCGAAGGCCATGCGCCGGATGACGACCGTCTGCTGGAAGTCCTTCTGCCCGAAGTACGAGCGGAAGGGCTGGACGAGGTTCAGGAGCTTCAGCACGACCGTGCAGACGCCCCGGAAGTGGCCCGGCCGCGCCGCCCCCTCGAGGGGGAGGGCGGGCCCGTCCTCGACCACGTAGGTCGCGAAGCCGGGCGGGTACATGTCATCCGGGGCGATGGTGAAGACGGCGTCGCAGGCGGCCGACTCGAGGAGCCGGCGGTCGCCCTCGACGTCGCGCGGGTAGCGCTCGAAGTCCTCGCCCGGCCCGAACTGGAGCGGGTTCACGAAGATCGAGGCGATCGCGAGGTCGCACTCGCGCTTCGCGCGCCGGACGAGGGAGAGGTGCCCCTCGTGGAGGGCGCCCATCGTCGGGACCAGCCCGAGGCGCACCCCGGCCGCGCCCTGAGCGCGCCAGCGACGAAGAGCGGCCACCCCATCGAGCCCCGTCATCCCCACCGCAACCCCCTTCAGGGCCTGCCCTTATCCACAGAGGCCACGGAGCCTCGTGGCCCACTCGACACTCCGCTCATCTCGCCGGCGCCAGCGCGTTGCGAAGCTCTGCCACCGTCTTCCCCAGGCCCGGGATCGTGAGCGCCGGATCCAGCTCCGCGAGCGGCTCGAGCACGAACCGCCGCTCCGCGATCCGCGGGTGCGGCACCTCGAGATCGGGCTCGCGCACGATCTGCTCGCCGAGGACGAGCAGGTCGAGGTCGATCCGCCGCGGCCCCCAGCGCACGCCGCCCGGCTCGCGCCCGAGGTCGCGCTCGATCTCCTTCAGGCGGACGAGCAGCGGCCGCGCCTCGACCTCGGTGTCGATCGCCGCGACCGCGTTCAGGTACGATGGTTGACCGGGGGGACCGCCGACCGCCTCGGTCTCGACGAGACGCGACACCGAGATCAGGCGGACGCCCGAGGTCGCCCCGAGCGCGAGGAGGGCGCGGGCGATCGCGCCGGCGCGGTCGCCCAGGTTCGACCCGAGCCCGATGTACGCGCGCCGCAGCAAGCCATCACCCCCCCTCCGCCGGCGGGCTCGGAGCGTGTGAATCCATCGATTCACACGCTCTTCGCCGATCTTCGTCTTCGGGGGGCTCCGCCCCCCGAACCCCCCCGGAGCCGAGCGCGCGGCAGGGAAGGTGCTTCGGGCTTCCGCGCGCCGGGCTCAGCGGGACTCGGTCCGCGGGGCGGCCTCGACGGGGGCCGGCGAGGTGATGACGAGCGCCGGCGTGGCGACCGACTCTCCGGCGGTGACGACGATGGGCGGCGCGGCCGCGGCCACGATCGCGGCGGCGGTCGCCGGCGCGGGGGCCGGGGCCGCGACCGGGACGGGCTCCGGCCCGCTGAGCCTCCGGACGAGGCCGAGCACGAGCCCCGAGGCGACGAAGCCGACGAAGCCGAGGGCCATCGTCATCTCGGGCAGAAGGGCCAGGAGGATGGCGCCGAAGGCGAGCCTGGCGATGTGCCGCCCCGACCGCTTGCCGCGCAGGTGGCGGTTCGCCAGGTGGACGTAGCGCACCTCGCTGACCATGAGCCAGCCGAGCGTGAGGGCGACGAAGGGCAGCGCCGCGCCGATCGCGTCGGCGGCCCGGGCGAGCGTCGCCCCCGGGAGCATCTGGACGAGCGCCCGGTCGCTCCGGAGGAACCCCTGGAAGAGGAGGAGCGTCGCGATCGTGCCGGCCGCCGCCGGCGAGGGCAGGCCCTTGAAGCTCTGGTGGGCCGACTCGTCGTGGTCGTTCTCGACGTTGAAGCGCGCCAGCCTGAGGATCGCGCCGCACGCGAACGCGAGCCCGAAGACCCAGGCGACGTTCGCGAAGAAGGGGTTCGTGACCGCCTTCGCGTTCATCATGACGACGGCCAGGCCCGGCGCGACGCCGAAGGTGATGGCGTCGCAGAGCGAGTCGAGCTCGCCGCCGAAGTCGCCGGTCGTCGCCGTCATCCTCGCGATGCGGCCGTCGAAGACGTCGAACACCATGCCGAGCAGGATGAGCCAGGCGGCGTTCGTGAAGTGGCTCGGGTTCAGGACCGCGCGCGTCGCCGGGTCGAACTGGACCGAGGCGAGCTGGACGATCGCCGCGAACCCGCAGATCCCGTTGGCGAGGGTGAACAGGCTCGGGATCACCGCCAGCCGGCGCCGCTTGCGGGCGGCATCCTGGGGCGAGAGCGGGGTTCCGTCGGGCCTGCGGGTGCGGCGGACGAGACGGCCGAGGGCTCCCTTGACCTTCACTTCGAGCGGACCTCCACGTTCTCGACGCCCCGCTCCCGCCGGGAGGGGGCCCTGGGGGGGGACGGGACGCGCGCGAGCGGCGTCTCCCCGGCCCGCACGCGGTCGCCGACCCGGACGGCGATCTCCGCGCCGAGCTCGCGGGGGAGGTAGAGCTCGCAGCGCGACCCGAGCTTGATCATGCCGAAGCGCTCGCCGCGCCGCGCCTCGGCGCCCGGCTGGACCGGGCAGACGATCCGCCGGGCGGCCACGCCCGAGATCTGGCGGACGAGGACGCGGAACTCGCGGTCCGGAAGGCGGGCGGCGATCCCGAGCGAGCGCGCCTCGTTCTCGAGGGGGGCGCGCGCGTCGTAGGCGGCGAGGAAGAGCCCCGGCCGGTGCGAGGCGTGCTCGACGCGGCCGTCGACCGGGTAGCGGTTCACGTGGACGTCGAACGGCGACATGAAGATGCCGACGCGCACGGCCCGGCCGCCCACGTACTCGGGCTCGTCGACCTCGAGGATGTCCGTGACGCGCCCGTCCGCCGGCGAGACGAGCGTCGCCGGGCCCTCGGGCGGCGTGCGCTCGGGGTCGCGGAAGAAGTTGAGGAAGAAGGCGAGCCCGGCGAGCGGCACGAGCGACGCGATCGAGAGCCCCGGCTGGCGCAGCCACGGGCCGAGGCCGGCGCAGACGACGAAGGCGGCGAGGCAGAGGCCGCCCCAGAGGGCGAGCTCGCGCCGACCGTAGACGGTGAGGGGCAAGCGGAACCGCAAGCGGAAGTGCTCCGACAGGCCGTTTCGTGAAGGGCGTAGGCTACCACCCGGGAGCGGCCCTGTCAAGGGAAACGACGCCATAAGCCGATAGCTCATAAGGGGGCTCGCGCATTCGACGGGGTTCGGGTAGAACCGCTTCCGACCTGAGTCCCGACCACCGGAGGCCTCCTCATGAGCGAGATCGTCGAGGTCAAAGCCCGCGAGATCCTGGATTCCCGGGGGAATCCGACCGTCGAGGTGGACGTCGCGCTCGAGAGCGGCGCGCGCGGCCGGGCGGCCGTCCCGTCGGGCGCCTCGACCGGCGCCCACGAGGCGCTCGAGCTCCGCGACGGCGGCGAGCGCTACCTCGGCAAGGGCGTGCGCAAGGCCGTCCAGAGCGTGAACTCGACGATCCGCGACCGCATCCTCGACCTCGAGGCCACGGACCAGACCGCGCTCGACGCCGAGCTCCTGAAGCTCGACGGGACGCCGAACAAGGCGAACCTCGGGGCGAACGCGATCCTCGGGGTCTCGCTCGCGGTCGCGAAGGCGGCGGCGGCCGAGGTCGGGCTGCCGCTCTACCGCTACCTGGGCGGCGTCTCGGCCAACGTGCTGCCGATCCCGCTCATGAACGTGATCAACGGCGGCAAGCACGCCGACAACGAGCTCGACGTCCAGGAGTTCATGATCGTGCCGCGCGCGGCGCCCACGTTCGCCGAGGCGCTGCGTACGGGCGTCGAGGTCTTCCATTCGCTGAAGAAGGTGCTGAAGAAGCGCGGGCACTCGACGAACGTCGGGGACGAGGGCGGGTTCGCGCCCGAGCTCCGGACGAACGAGGACGCGCTCGGCGTCCTGACCGAGGCGATCGAGCAGGCCGGCCGCAAGCCCGGGGCGGACGTGGCCCTGGCGCTCGACGTCGCGGCGACCGAGTTCTACAAGGACGGCGCCTACGAGCTGCGCGGCCCGGGCGGCGGGCGCAAGCGGTCGAAGGAGATGGTGGACTGGTACGAGGAGCTCTGCGTCCGCTACCCGATCGTCTCGATCGAGGACGGCCTCGCCGAGGACGACTTCGAGGGCTGGGAGGAGCTCGGGCGGCGGCTCGGCGCGAAGGTCCAGCTCGTCGGCGACGACCTCTTCGTCACGAACGTGAACCGGCTGCGGATCGGGATCGACCGCCGGCTCGCGAACGCGATCCTGATCAAGGTCAACCAGATCGGGACGCTCACCGAGACGCTCCAGACGATCGAGATGGCGAGGCGGTCGCGGTTCGCGACCGTCATCTCGCACCGCTCGGGAGAGACCGAGGACGTGACGATCGCCGACCTCGCCGTGGCCGTGAACGCCGGTCAGATCAAGACGGGCTCGTGCTCGCGGACGGACCGCGTGGCCAAGTACAACCAGCTCCTCCGGATCGAGGAGGAGCTCGGCGAGACCGCCCGCTACGGCGCGGGCGCGCTCGGCCGGGCGTAGGGGGAGACCGGGTGCGCGAGCGACTCCTCTTCCTTGCGGCCCTCGGGCTCGGGACGGCGTTCTTCGCCTTGACGACCGTCCGCCCGAGCCGCGAGAAGGCGGCGCGCATGGAGGCGCGGGAGGAGCAGCTCCAGGCGGAGGTCGAGGCGCTCGAGGCGGACGTGCGCCTCCTGCGCAAGGAGGTCCTCGCCCTCCAGGAGGACCCCTGGTTCATCGAGCGGATCCTGCGCCGCCACGCGCGGGAAGGGACGCTCCCGCCGACTTCGACGACGTCGGAGAAGAAATAGCCACAGAGGCCACAGAGGCCACAGAGTCGAGATCGCAGAGTTTCCCCGGTCCTCTGCAATCTCGGCTCTGCGGTCTCCGTGGTCTCTGTGGCTTGACTCCCGTCCTCAGCTCACGAGGCCGGCGCGGCCGCCGCCGGCTGGGCCTTCGCCTCGCGCGGGCGACCCTCTCCGCCCGCCGGCGTCGAGCGGAAGAGGTACGCCCCGCCCGCCGCCGCCGCGATGAAGATGAGGCGCGCGATCACCGCCCAGGCCGACCAGTCGCCGAGGGCGAAGATCGTCTCGCGCAGCCCGAGCGCCATGAAGAAGGCCAGCTCGAGGAGGACGATCCCGCCGAGGCGCGCCGGCCGCACGATGAGGATCGGCACGGCGATGAACATGGTCGAGAACGTGCCGGCGAAGAGCCCGAAGAGCATGGCCAGCGTGAAGCTCTGGATCGACTTCACGTTCGCGAGGGCCAGGATCGTGACCGTCAGGAGCACGGTCAGGGACGTCAGGATCGTCCGGCTGAGCGTCTGGTTCACGGCCAGGTTGCAGATCTCCGGGAACGGCTCGCCCGCGTGCTTGCGGTCGTGCGCGAGCTCGCGGATCCGGTCGAACGTGACGATCGTGTCGTTGATCGAGTAGCCGACGATCGTCAGGAAGGCGGCGATCGTCGGGAGGTTGATCTTGGCGTCGACCCCCGGCACGACGACGTCGAGGAACATCATGAACCCGAGCGTCGCGAGGACGTCGTGGAAGAGGCAGAGGCTCGCCGCCACGCCGTTCTTGAACTCGAAGCGGAAGGCGATGTAGCCGATCATGACGAGGAGCGAGAGGATGATCGCCATGATCGCCTTGGCCTTCAGGTTCTCGGCGATGTTGGGGCCGATCGTCGTCTTCAGCGGGAACGGGTTCGAGGAGGCGTCGACGAACGCCTTCTCGACCGCCCGCTTGAGCTGCATCTCGTGCGTCGCGATCGCGACCTTGCCGATGTCGATGTCGTGCGTCGTGACGACGAGCTGCGTCTGGCCGGCGGCGGCGCCGGGCTTCACCTCGACCTCGACCGCCCCGTAGCCGAACTCCTCGAGCGGCTTCCTCACCTCGGCGGCCGGGTCCCTTCCGGCCGGGAGCTTCGCCGTCTCGAGGTTGGCGACGAGCCGGAGCCGGGCCTCCGTCACCTTGCCGCTCTCGGCCGGCAGGGTGAGCACGGGCTCGAAGCTGTCGGGCACGAGCTCCTTCGCGAACAGCTCGTGGACGTCGCGGAGGAAGATCTCCTGCGGCGTCTCGGGCGCCGCGGTCGACGCGCCCTCCTCGTCGTCGAACTCGTCGGCGCCGGGCTCGCGCTCGGGCTTGCCGGCGTCGCCGGGCGCGGCGGGCGCGCCCAGGATGTCGGCCTTGAGGAAGGCCGTGTCGGCGGCGGAGACGACGATCTGGTAGTGGGTCCCCTCGGCGCCGACCTCGAGGACCTCGGCCGCCGAGTACGGCCGCACCTTTTCCCCCGTCCCCGGCAGCGTCTTCTCGACCGAGGCCAGCCGCTTCTCGATCTCGGACTTCGCGAGCTTCTCCTTCAACCGCATCTCGACGATCGAGCCGCCGTTGAAGTCGATCCCGTACTTGTCGGGGCCGCGCAGGGCGAAGACCGCGAAGCCGACGTTCAGGAGGATGAGGCCGGCGGCGACGAACGGCATGCGCTTGCGCACGAACGGGAAGCTCGGCTGCTTGATCAGCTCGAGCATGTTCACGTCCTTGAGGATGCCGTAGCCGATCAAGAGCTCGAAGATCGCCCGGGTCGCGAAGATCGCCGTGAACATGCTCGTGGCGATCCCGGCTATGAGCGTGACCGCGAAGCCGCGGATCGGGCCGGTGCCGACGTAGTAGAGGACGATCGCCGTCAGGATCGTCGTGATGTTCGAGTCGAAGATGGCCCAGAACGCGCGCCCGTAACCCATCTGGATGGACTCGGCGATCGGCACGCCGCGCCGCTTCTCCTCGCGGATGCGCTCGTAGATGAGGATGTTCGCATCGACGCTCATGCCGAGGGTGAGGACGAGGCCGGCGATGCCGGGGAGCGTCAGGGTGGCGTCGAAGAGCGCGAGGATGCCGAGCGTCATCGCCATGTTGAAGACGAGCGCCAGGCTGGCGACGACGCCGGCCCCGAAGTAGTAGACGAACATGAAGGCGATGACGAGCAGGATCGCCCCGATCACGGCGTACATGCCGCGGGTGACCGACTCCCGGCCGAGCGCGGCGCTGATCGTCTGCTCGGACTGGAGGAACGGCTTCGCCTTCAAGGCGCCCGAGCGGAGGACGGTGACGAGCTCCTGGACCTCCTCCGGCGTGAAGTCGCCCGTGATCCGGCCGCTCGCCTCGATCTTCGACTGGATGACGGGGGCGGAGATGACGACGTCGTCGAGGACGATCGCCATCTGCTTGCGGATGTTCTTCTGGGTCGTCGCCGCCATGCGCTCGGCGCCCGACGGCTGGCGCATGTCGAAGGCGACGGCCGGGGCGAAGAACTCGTCGCGGGTCGGGTCGGCCCCGTCGAGGAACGTCCCGGGGACCGCGTCCTCGTTCGTGAGGAGGAGCTTGCGGCGTTCGAAGGCGACGACGCTCGCCTTGGGCGCCTCCTTGAGGGTGAAGTCCTCCTTGCGGTCGCCGGTGCGGACCTTGACGACGTAGACGTTCTCGTCCTCGCGGACGAGGTCGCCCTCGATCCGCTCGCCCGCGCGGAGCGTGACCACGACCCTCTTCCCGTCGAGGGCGACGTCGTACGGCTCGTCCTCGGGGTCGTCGATGTAGTCGCCGATCTGCTTCCGCTTCCAGATCTCGTCGATGAGCGTCGGGTCCTGCGTGTCGGCGACGATCTTGAACCAGAGCTTCCCGGCCTTCTTGATGACGTTCTTGATCTGCTCCTTCGTCTGCTCGGAGACGCCCGGGAGCTCGATCCGGATCTGGTAGTCGCCGGCCCGGCGGACCGGGATCTCGCGGAGGCCGAGGCTGTCCACGCGCTTCTGGAGGACGGCGATCGTCGGGACCGTGATCTTCTCCGGGCTCCGCTGCTCGTCCGGGATGCCGCGGAGGTCGAGGCCGTACCTGAGCTCGGTCCCGCCCTTCAGGTCGAGGCCGAGGTTCAGGCCGAACGCGAGGTAGGCCGTGAAGAGGCCGGCCACGAGCAGGGTGATGAGGACGAACTTCCACGCCTTGGGCTTCATGGGTCTCGCTCTCGTCTCGGGCAGAGGCCGGGCCGGCGGGCCCCGCGAGGGAGCGCGCGCCGGGCGAGCCTGGGTTGTTCGTTCGGGTCGCTACTTCGGAGCCCCCGCCGGGGAGACGAGCTCCTCGCCGGCGAGGACGATGGGGCAGGGGAGCGGGGGGCCGCGGAGGACGGCGACGAGCCGGTCCACCTCCTCGCGCGTGAAGTGGCCCGTGATGATCCCCTTCTCCCGGATCGCCGCCCGGATGAAGGGCGCGGAGAGGACGGCGCCGTCGAGGACGATCTCGACCTGCCGCCCCACGTTGTCGCGGGTGAGCCGCTCGAGGCGGTCCTGCGCGTCGGCGCGCACCTCGAAGGCGATCGCCGGCGCCTCGAACGCGTCGCGCGTCGCCTCGACGCTCGCGACGATCGTCCCCGCCAGCTCGTCGCCGGGCGCGCCGTCCTTGCCGGGCGGCACGCGGAAGACGAGGCGACCCTCGGCGCCGAGCCCCTTCTTGATCTCGGAGAGGGTCGCCGGCCCGGCGAGGGCGGACGGGACCTCGACGACGATCCGGAAGTCGCCGGCGCGCGCGACGGTCACCTGCTTCTCGAGCTTCAGGCTCTCGAGGCGGAGCTTCAGGATCGCGACGGCCGGGTCGGTGACCTTCTCGGGCGTGCGGAGCTCGGCCGGGACGCTCCCGAGGTCGAGGTCGTAGGTGAGCCGGACGGTCTCGACGTCGGCGAGCGCGGCCGGCGGCGCGACCGCGAGGAGCGCGGCCAGCAGGCAGGCGGCGAGGGGGCGGAGGCGGCGGGCGCGGCTCTGGCGGCTCTGGCGGCGGAGGCGCATGGCGGCTACTTCTTCTTCTCCCGCTCCTTCTCGGCGCCCTCGGCCTTCTCGGCCTTCTCGCCCTTGTCGCCCTTGTCGCCCTTCTCCTTCTCGCCGTCGGGGTTGACGACCGCCGCGATCGCGCTCTTCGCGAACCGGATCCGCGTGTTCTGCGTCTCGTCCACCCGGAGCGTCACCTCGTCGTCCTTGACGCTCGTGACGATGCCGTAGATGCCGCCCGTCGTGAGGACGTGGTCGTTCTTCTTGAGCTGCGAGAGCAGCGCCTGCCGCTCCTTCTCCCGCGTCTTCTGCGGGCGGATGAGCAGAAAGTACATGATCACGAAGATGAAGACGATCGGCAGGACCGAGAAGATGAACTCCCCGGGGCGGCCCTCGCCCTCCGCGAGCACGGAGGAGGAGAAGGAGAAGAAGAAGCCGGGGAGCCCGGCCGGCGGCGCGATCATAGGCGGAGCATCCTATCAGATGGCGCCGGCGCTCGCTACGGGCGGCCGCTACTTGAGGGCGTCGGCCCCGAAGTTCTGCGTCCAGTGGTTGCCGTGGCGGCCGATCCCGATCGTCGAGTGCACGGTCCCGAGGATGTTCCGGTGGTGCCCGGAGCTCGTGTACCAGGCGCGGAAGGCGCCCTCGCCCGTCTGCATGCCCATGGCGATGTTCTCGCCCGTGAAGCTCGCGCCCTCGTTGCGGCAGCGCATGGCCGGCGTGCGGTTCTCGGGGACGGGCGAGTCGTGGTCGAAGTACCGGAGGCGCACCATCTCCTCGGAGTGCTTGCGGGCGGCCTGGACGAGGCGCTCGTCCACGCGGAGCGCCTTGAGGCCGAACATCATGCGGTAGCGGTTGGTCGCGTCGACGCAGGCCCGCTCCTCGGCCTCCTCGCTCGTCTTCACGGACTTGTTGAAGGCCTGGGCGGCGGCGCTCTCCTGCTTGATCTGGGCGTCGCGGTCGTCGACGGGGACGTTGTGGATCTGGAGCATCTTCGCGACCCTGGCCGAGACGGCGGCCTCGGCGTCGTCCGGGGCCTCCTTCGTCTCGAAGTGCTTCTGGCGGGCGGCGACGATCTCGCGCAGCTCGCCCGAGAGCTTCTTCAGCTCGTCGTAGGCGTCGCGGACCTCGTAGTACGGCGTCTCGTAGACGCGGCGGAGCTTCGCGACGAGCCGGTCGACCTCGGGCTGGGCGACGGCGCCGTGGTTCTCCTCGGGGTACTTCGCCGGGTCCATGATGAAGTCGAGCGCCTCCTTGCGCCGCGCCTTCACCAGGGCCGCGAGCTTCATGCGGAGGTCGTCCTTGCGGCCGCCGAACCAGTCGACGATCGCCTTCTCCTTCTTCGCGACCTCCTTCTCGAGGACCTTCTTCAGCTCCGCCTTGCCGGCCTCGGTCCGGGCGAGGGCCTCGTAGGCGGCCTGGCGCTTCTCGGCGTTCGCGCTCCTCGCCTGCGAGACGAGGAGCTTCAGCGCCTCGGCCTCGTCGACGGACGGGGCCTCGGGCGTCTCGGGCGTCGCCGGGGTGGCGGGCGCGGCGGGCGGCGGCGGCGTCGCCGGCTTGGCGGGCGGCGTGGGCTTGGCGCGCTCCTGCGGCCCATCCTTGCGCTCGGGGGCGACCGGCGTGGACGGCGGCGTCGCGGGCGGCTTCGGGGCCGGCGGGGCGGCGGGCGGGGCGTCCAGGTCCTCCTTCCCCTGGGGACCCTTCTCGATCCGCTCGATCTCCTCGCGCGAGATGACGACGACGCCGACGCGCGTGCGGATCGTGACCTCGTCCGGGGTCTCCTTGACGATCTCGCCGCGGAGCTTGCCGCCGCCGTACTGGTGGATGATGTCGGCCGCCGCAGGCGTCGCGGGCGCGGCGAGCAGGCAGATGAGCGCCAGGATGGCGAGACGCTGGACCTTCGACTTCATGGATCGACGCTGCCCCCTCTCAAGGACCGCCGATGATACGGCCGCCCCGAAGCCCACATTGTCACGAGTCTGCAATATTTTGCAACGCGGCGAGCCGGTCCCGGCGGTGCTCCCCGTAGCGCCCGGCCTCGATGGCGGCGCGCGCGTCCTCGACCAGGCGGAGGTAGAAGCGGAGGTTGTGGATGCTCGCGAGCATGCCCGCGAGCATCTCCTCCTCGCGGAAGAGGTGGTGGATGTAGGCGCGCGAGAAGCGGCCGCAGGCGTGGCAGTCGCAGGACGGGTCGAGGGGCGCCTCGTCCTCGCGGAAGCGGGCGTTGCGGAGGTTCAGGCGCCCGGCGGCCGTGAAGGCCTGGGCGTTGCGGCCGTTGCGGGTCGGCAGCACGCAGTCGAACATGTCCACCCCGAGGGCGACCGCGTCGAGGATGTCCTCGGGCGTCCCGACCCCCATGAGGTACCGCGGCCGGTCCTCCGGCAGGAGCGGGGCGGCCTGCTCGATCGCCTCGAACATCGGCCCGCGCTCCTCGCCGACCGCGAAGCCGCCGAGCGCGTAGCCCGGGAAGCCGATCTCGAGGAGCCGCTCGGTGCACTCGCGGCGGAGCGCCGGGTCGAGCGCGCCCTGCTGGATCCCGAACAGCGCCTGGTCCTCGCGGCGCCGGGCGGCGCGCGAGCGGCGCGCCCACAGGACCGTGCGGTCGACGGCCTCGCGCGCGACCGCGGGCGGGCAGGGGTTCCCGGGGCACTGGTCGAAGGCCATGATGATGTCGGCGCCGAGCGCCTCCTGGGTCGCGATCGACTCCTCCGGCCCGAGGAACATCTCCGAGCCGTCGAGCGGCGACTTGAAGCGCACGCCCCGGTCGTCGAGGCGCGAGAGCTTCGCGAGCGAGAAGACCTGGAAGCCGCCGCTGTCCGTCAGGATCGGGCGCTCCCAGCCCATGAACCGGTGGAGCCCGCCGAGGCGCCGCACGAGGTCCGCCCCCGGGCGGACGGCCAGGTGGTACGTGTTCCCGAGGACGATCCGCGCCCCCACCCCCTCGAGGTCGCGCGGCAGCACGCCCTTCACCGTCGCGCGCGTCCCGACCGGCATGAAGATCGGGGTGCGCACGCGCCCGTGCGGCGTCTCGATGACCCCGGCGCGCGCCCGGGTTCCGGGGTCGCGGGCCTCGAGCGCGAAGCGGAAGGCGGCCTCGTCCATGGGGGGACCAGTGTAGCACATGGACATCGGGCCGCCCCCGTGATAGAGTGGGCGATTCAGTCCGGAGGGGGATCGATGATCGAGAAGGTGGGGGCCTCGCGCGAGATCGAGGTCTTCTCGGCCGGCTGCCCCGAGTGCGAGCGGACCGTGGCGCTCGTGCTCGCCGTCGCCGGGCCGGAGTCGCAAGTGCGCGTCTTCAACCTGCGGCGCGGCGAGGGGATCGATCGGGCGAAGAAGCTCCGGATCCGGTCGCTGCCGGCCGTCGCGATCGACGGCGAGCTGTTCGACCCCGACACCGGGCACGATCGCGACCTGCTCGAGCGGGCCGGCGTGACGCCGGCGCCCGGGCCGGCGCGGGCGCGGGCGCGCGCGCGCGCGCCCGCGGTCGTCCGGAAGCCTCGCGCGCGACGGAGCTGACGCCTTCCGCCGAGGACCTACGGGCTACGGCGGCGCCTGCAGGTCCCGGTACAGCGCCGTGATCTCCGCCGCCGGGTAGTAGTTCCGGAGGATGTCCGCCGTCCCGTAACCGGCCTCCGCCATGCCCTTCGCGCCGACCTGGCACATCCCGACGCCGTGTCCCCAGCCGTTGCCGGCGATCTCGAGCGTGCTCCCCCGGTCGTCGATGTCGAACCAGGTGCTCCTCACGGCCGACGTGCCGATGAGGGTCCGGAAGCGGGCGCCCTTCACCTTCAGCTCGCCGCCCTGGTGGGGCACGCGCACGAGGGCCGCGTGCCCGCCCGGCCCGCGCTCGGCGACCTCGACCCGCCCGATGCCGTCGACGTCGAACCCGGCGCCGGCCAGCTTGCCCGCGAGCTCGGGCTTCGGGAGGCTCAGCCGCCAGCGGTAGTACTTCGAGCTCTCGCAGAACCCGCAGGCCGCGCCGGAGAGCGGCGTGATGTCGCCGGCGCCGAAGACGTACGCCGCCGGGATCGTCCGCCCCCCGCAGGTCGAGTGGAAGTACGTGCAGAAGATCTCCTGCCGGTACGAGAGCACGAGGCCGAGCGTCTCGACCGTCACGCGCCGCGACTTCTCCGTCTCGTTCGCGAGCCCCTTGTACACCTGCGAGCTCTGGTCGGCGGCGACGTCGTAGGCCTCGCCGCGCCGCCCGCGCGACTGGTAGAGCGCGTAGGTGCGCGCCGCGACCGCCTGCGCGCGCAGCGCGGCCTCGGGGAAGGAGAGCGGCATCTCGCAGCCGACGACGCCGGCGACGTACGCCTCGAGGTTCAGGCGGTTGATCGCGAGCAGCTTCCCGTCGGGCGCGGCGACGAGGAGGAGGTCGCCCCGGTAGCCCGTCCCCTCGACGACGAGCGTCCCCTCGCGCTCGGGGACGAGGGCCAGCCGCTCGGCCGAGAGGCCGCCGCTCCCCAGGGCCGCGCGCCCGCCCGCCGCCGTCGCCGCCGTCGCCGGGAGCGCCTCGCCGCGGAGGAGCGGCTCGCCGCGCCGGCCGGAGCCGTCCTCGGCGTAGAGCGCGAACGGCCCTCGCACCTCGACCCGCGCCTCGGCCGCCCCGCGGACGATCGCCGCCCGGATGATCGGCGCCCCCGGCAGGTGCCGCGGGATCGAATAGTCGGGCTCGTCCCGGCGGGCGAAGCAGGAGACGAGGACGGTCGCGAGCACCGTCGCGAAGAAGAGGCCGATGATGGACCAGGCGAGGCGCTTCTGGGACGCCTTGCGCCGCCTTCCGCTCGGCGCTCGCCGGGCCACGGCTCGGGCCGCTCGCGTCACGGGTCGAACAGCCAGCGCTCGCCCGGACCGGCGCGCCGCGCCTCCTTGCCGAGGCCGAGGTGGGCGAAGGCCGTCTCCGAGGCGCACCGCCCGCGCGGCGTCTTCACCAGGAAGCCGCGCTGGATGAGGTAGGGCTCGTAGACGTCCTCGATCGTGCCCTCCTCCTCGCCGACCGCGACCGCGATCGTCTTCAGCCCGAGCGGCCCGCCGCCGTGGCGGCCGAGGACCTCGAGGATGCGGCGGTCCGTCGCGTCGAGGCCGGCCTCGTCGACGCCGAGCATGGCGAGCCCCTCGGCCGCGAGCTCGAGCGTCACGCGGCGCGCGGCGCGGACCTCGGCCAGGTCGCGCACGCGGCGGAGGAACCGGTTGGCGACGCGCGGCGTCCCGCGCGCCCGCTCGGCCAGCAGCCGGGCCGCGCCGGCGTCGATCTCGACGCCGAGGAGGGAGGCCGAGCGCCGGACGATCGTCTCGAGGTCCGCCGGCGGGTAGGGCTCGAGCTTCTCGAGGACGCCGAAGCGGGAGCGGAACGGCGCCGACAGCAGCCCCTCGCGCGTCGTCGCGCCGACGAGGGTGAACGGCTTGAGATCGAGGCGGATCGAGCGCGCGGCCGGGCCCTGGTCGATCAGGATGTCGATCGCGAAGTCCTCCATGGCCGCGTAGAGGTACTCCTCGACCGCGGCCGGGAGGCGGTGGACCTCGTCGATGAAGAGGATGTCGCCGCGCTCGAGGCTCGTCAGGACGCCCGCCAGGTCGCCCGCCCGCTCGATCGCCGGCCCGCTCGTCACCCGGATCGAGACGGCCGCCTCGCGCGCCACGAGGTGGGCGAGGGTCGTCTTCCCGAGCCCGGGGAGCCCCGAGAGGAGGATGTGGTCGAGGGGGTCGCCGCGCCGCCGCGCCGCCTCGACCAGGACCTCGAGGTTGCGGACGACGCGCCGCTGCCCGACGAACTCGCCGAAGCGCCGCGGCCTCAGCGCGACGTCGAGCGCCCGGTCCTCGGGCGCGGCCTCGGGGCGTACGGCCGCGCGCGCCCCCTCGTCCGCCGGCGCCCCGTCCGGGAGGGCGACGGCCACGGGGGCGGGGACGGCGTCCCTCTCCCCCGCCGGCGCCGGCATCGGGTCGGCGGCGGCGGCGGCGGCGACGTAGCTCGGCTCGACGAGCGGCGGCTCGGCGCGTTCGGTCTTCGGCTTGCGCGGCATGCAGGGATACCCTCCGCGCGGGAGGATAGCACACGGGTCCGACATCCTTCATCGGCCGGCCCGCGACTTCTCTTAACCCCCCGGGAAGGGGCCGCGGCTCACGCCCCCAGGAAGGGCGCCACGACCGGCCCGAGCCGCTTCTCGACGGCGCGGGCGCGCGTCCGGACCTCGAGCGGGTCGACCTTCACGAGCTCGCGGTCGCGGACGATCGGGTCGCCGCCGACGAGGACGTCGGTGACGGCGGCCCGGACGGACACGGAGTGGATCAGGTTCGAGACGAAGGCGCGGCCCTTCAGGCCGAAGCGCGGGGCGAGGCCGAGGTCGTCGATGTCGAGGGCGATCAGGTCGGCGCGCTGCCCGGCCGCGATCTCGCCGACCGGGAAGCCGAGGGTGCGGCCGCCGTCGCGCGTCGCCATGGCGAGGAGACGCTCGGGCTCGATCCCGTTCATGCCGAGGCGGCGCAGGCGCTGGAGCCCCTCGGCGAGCCGCATCTCGCCGAAGAGGTCGAGGCGGCTGTTCGCGCCGGGGCCATCGCAGCCGAGCGAGATGCACACGCCGGCGCGCACGGCCGCGTCGAGGTCCGTGACCCCGTCGCCGAGGAAGAGGTTCGCCCCCGGGTTGTAGGCGAGCCCGCCGCCGGCCGCCCCGAGGCGCTCCCACTCCTCGGCCTCGAGCCAGCAGCCGTGGACGACGACGAGCCGGCGCCCGAGGACGCCGAGCTTCTCGAGGGCGCGGAGCGGCGTCGTCCCGTACAGCCCGCGCGCGACCTCGACGTCGCCGCGCTGCTCGGCCAGGTGGATGTGGAGCGGGCGGTCGAGCTCCTCGGCGAGGCGCGCCGCCGCCGCCAGCATCTCGGCCGAGGCCCCGTGGAGCGAGTGGGGCGCCGGCGAGACGGCGACCGCGGGGTCCTGGCGGAAGGCGCCGGCCAGCGCGCGCGTGCTCTCGATCGCCTCGCCCACGCTCTCCTGGAAGCGCCGCTGCGCCTTCCTCTCGCCGCGGTCGTAGAGGCAGCGCAGGAGCCCGATCCGGAGGCCCACGCGGCGCGCCGTCCGGATCGCCAGCTCGGCGTACCGGTTGCCGAGCCGGTGGAACGCCTCGCCCTCGGGCGCGTTGTGGATGTAATGGAACTCGCCGACGGTCGTGATCCCGTTCTGCGCCATCTCCGCGAACGCGAGGAGCATGGCGGCCTCGAGCCCGTCCTCGTCGAGGGCGAGGACGAGCGGGTAGAGGCAGCGGTCGACCCAGTCGTGGAAGTCCCGCGGCCGGTCCGCCCAGCCGCGCAGCAGCACCTGGAACGCGTGACTGTGCGAGTTGACCCCGCCCGGGAGGAGGACGCGGCCCGGGAACGTCAGGACCTCGGCCGTGGGCCCGTAGAGCATCTCGGGCGGCGCGACCGAGACGATGTCGCCCGTCGCCGGGTCGACCTTGACCGCGAGGCCGAACTGGAGCTCGCCGCCGACGAGCAGCGCGTCGGCCTGGATGACGCGATGGGGCGCGCTCACCGGCTCGGGCGTTCGACGCTCACGGGTCGCCGGATCTACCGCACGCCCCAGTGCACGACGGCGTACCAGGACGCGAGCCCGGCGAGGAACGGCCAGATGAGGGCGAAGAGCACGCCCAGCTTCCGCGCGAAGCTCATGCGGCCATCGTAACCCCGGTGCGGAGGAGATGTAAAGCGGGGGCGCTTGGGATACCATGAGAGCATGCGAGACCTGGAGTTCCAGCGCCGCCTGACCGAGCTGCTCGAGCGGCGCGCGCGCTTCGCGTCGGCCCGCCTCCTCGAGGTCCGGGGGTCGGTCCCGCGCGAGGTCGGCGCGGGCATGATCGTCTACCCGGACGGGCGGATCGAGTCGACGATCGGCGGCGGGCGCTTCGAGGCGATGGTCATCTACGACGCCGTCGCCATGCTCGAGCGGGGCGAGCGCCTGGCCGTGAAGGAGTACGCCCTCACGCGCGACGAGCTCCGCATGTACTGCGCCGGGCGGGCCCGGGTCCTGATCGAGACCCACCGCCCCGGCCCGCACCTCGCGATCTTCGGCGGGGGCCACGTCGGGCGGGCGCTCGGGCTGATCGCGCCCGACACCGGCCTCTTCTACACGACGCTCGTCGACGACCGCCCCGAGTTCGCGAGCCGCGAGCGGCACCCGCGCGTCGACCGGGTCGTCCTCACCGATCCCACGTACACGGAGGGCATCCCGCCGCTCGACGAGGACACGTACGCGGTCGTGGTCACGCGCTGCCACAACGTCGACCAGGCCCTCCTGCGGCGCCTGGCGCCGCTGCCGCTGCCGTACCTGGGCCTCATCGGGAGCCGGACGAAGGCGCGCTCCATGCTCGCCGAGCTCGAGCAGGAGGGCATCCCGCGCGAGCGGCTCGAGCGCGTGCGCTCGCCGGTCGGCCTGCCGATCGGCGGCAAGGAGCCGGGCGCGGTCGCCGTCTCGATCCTCGCCGAGGTCATCCAGGTCCTGAACGCGCGCCGGCCGGCGCCCGGGCCCTTCGTTGCCGGCGACCCGCACGCGCCGGAAGCGGCGGACGTGCCGGACACGGCGGGCAAGGCCGGCGGAGACTGACTGATCGGCGCGCGGCCACGCGGAGCGTCCACGAAGAGCGGAGCGAAAGCCCGGCGACCCTCGCGACGAAGCGGTACCCGGGAACGGTGGCATCGCCGCCGCACGTCCACTCGACCACGAGCCGCCGGTCCGTTCCAATGAGTCCGCCGCGCACGGCGACCCACTCGTCGCGCCCGGCTCGCTCCTGGTCGCCGCCGCCCGCGGGACCTGTGCCGTCGCCCACGCGGTAGATCCGGATCTCGACGGGCGTCCCGGGCGCGATGCCGGAGGTGGCCCAGACGTGGAGCCGTACGGTCTCGCCCCGGAGCGCGATCGCTCGATCCCAGGCGACCCGGGCGGAGGGCTCGCCGGGCGGCAGGGGTTCGGGAGCCTGCGCGCGAGCGCCGACGGCGGCCCCGGCCCGGGTCGGGCCGGGGCTCGCGGCCCCGCGCGCCGGCGTTAAGGTCCCGCGCAAGGAATGGCAGCCCGCTCCCGGAAGGCCGGCGAGCAGGACGGCGGCGAGGACGGCGAGTCGCCTTCCTCTCACGTCCCCGATCCCGCGAACCGCTCGTAGTCCTCCGGCGTGTCCACGTCCGCGAGCACGCCTGCGTCCTCCACGCTCACTTCCAGGACCTCGCCCTTCGCGGCCCGCGCGTGCACCACGGCCCGGGCGCCCTCCGCGGACGGCGCCGCCGCGAGGTCGCGGAACGTCGCGCGCGCGAAGAGCACGGGGTGCCCGCGGCGCCCGCCGTGGACGGGCAAGGCGACCGCCGGCCGCGGCTCCCGGCCGCGCCACGCCGCGAGGAGCGCGTGGACCGCGGAGGCGCGCGCGAACGGGTGGTCCGCCGGCCACACGAGCGCGGCGGCGGCGCCGGCCCGCTCGGCGGCGGCGACGCCGACCTGGATGGAGGAGAGCATGCCGCGTGCCGGATCGGGGTTGAGGACGACCTCGACGTGCGGCCGGCCATCGAGGCCGCAGGCGCGGCGGACGGTCTCCACGTTGTGCGGGCCGAGGACGACGAGGACGCGCGCGCACCCGGCGGCGACGGCCTCGGAGATCACGCGCTCGAGGAAGCGCTCGCGGGCGTCGGGGCCGAGGGGCAGCAGCGGCTTCTCCCGGCCCATCCGGCGGGACTCGCCGGCCGCGAGGACGATGGCGAGGACGGGTCCGGGGTCGGTCACGCCGGGGCCAGCCCCAAAATAAGAATGGCCGGCGCGAGCCCACCTTCAGCTCGACAGCGCCGGCCACCGGAGAAGTCCCGCTCGTCGTAGATCGCGGGACCGCGGAGACGCCCCACATCAAGGGGCATCCGTTTTCTCGTCGGACGCGCGGGCGTGACCGCGAAGCCGTACTGCCTTGACGAGACCGAACGACCGAAAGAAGAGTCGACGAACTCGAAAAGGAGAACCTGCGTTACGACCACCGAGAGACCACGAAACCGGCTGCAAAGCTCCCGAACGCTTCCCGGGAGCCCCCGCGATCTCCCCATCGCGCCCCACGAGTTCAGGGACACCAATTGTCAGACACCTTTTGTCCGGAGGCGTCGAGAGAGGAGCGAGCGCGGAAAAGCGCGACCTTCGAAGCTCATCCGCGCGCTCCGCGCGCTCGGGCCCTGCGGGGCCCCTCTTCTCTCGCCCTCCTCTAGCATCATTAGACGAACGGGTCGCCGGGGCTATTCAACGCCTTCTCGCCGAATCTTCGACGAGCCGTTGATCGGTTCGCCGGCGGGGGTTACAATGACGCGGCTCCCATGGACGCGAAGATCGTGAAGCCTCCGAAGCCGGCCCGGGTCGTCGCGCGCCTCCGCGTGAACGGGCGCGACGTCGAGCCGGCGGTCCGCCCCTACGACGTCCTCCTCGACGTCCTGCGCGAGGACCTGAACCTGACGGGCACCAAGCGCGGCTGCGACATGGGGACGTGCGGCTGCTGCACGGTCCTGCTCGACGGGCGGCCGGCGCTCTCGTGCCTCACGCTCGCGCTCGAGGCCGAGGGGCGCGAGATCACGACGGTCGAGGGCGTGCGCGGCAAGGACGGGTCGCTCCACGCCGTCCAGGCGTGCTTCGAGGCCTGCGGGGGCAGCCAGTGCGGCTTCTGCACGCCGGGGTTCATCATGACGAGCGTCGCCCTGCTCGACAGGAACCCGCGCCCGAGCGAGGCCGAGGTCCGGACGGCGATCTCCGGCAACGTGTGCCGCTGCACGGGCTACGTGAAGATCGTCGAGGCCATCGGCAAGGCCGCCGAGATGCGCGCGGCGGGGACACGAGAATGAGCGACCGCCCCCGCCGCGACCCTCTCCCCGAGGGAGAGGGGAGGAGGGAGAAGACCTTCCGCGAGATCGGGAAGCGGCGCCCCCTCGTCGACGCGCGCGGGAAGGTCACGGGCGAGGCGGTCTACACCGACGACCTGAAGCTCCCGGGCATGCTCGTCGGGAAGGTCCTGCGCTCGCCCGTCGCGCACGCGCGCATCGTGCGCCTCGACACGTCCAGGGCCGAGGCGATCCCGGGCGTGCGCGCGGTCGCGACCGCGCGCGACTCGGCGGTCTCGTTCGGCGTCCTGCCGCTCTCCCACGACGAGACGGCGTTCGCGGTCGACAAGGTCCGGTTCGTCGGCGACCAGGTCGCGGCCGTCGCCGCCGACGACGAGGAGATCGCGCTCGAGGCGCTGGCCGCGATCGATGTCGGCTACGAGGAGCTGAGGCCGTTCCTCGAGCCCGAGGACTCGCTCGCCGAGGTCCCGCCCGAGCTCAAGATCTGGCCGAAGACGAGATACGCCTCGAACCTCTTCAAGGCGGTCGACCAGAGCTTCGGCGACGTCGACGCCGCGATCGCGGGCGCGAAGGTCTCGATCCGCCGCCAGTTCGAGTTCATCGGCGTGACGCACGCGTTCACCGAGCCGCACTGCGTGATCGCGCACCAAGACACCGAGGAGCGGCTCACGGTCTGGTCGGCGACGCAGGTGCCGCACTACCTGCACCGGGCGCTGGCCGAGGTCATGCAGATGCCCATGCACCGGATCCGCGTCGTGCGGCCGGCCGTGGGCGGGGCGTTCGGCGGCAAGTCGGACCCGTTCCCGCACGAGATGGCGGCCGCCCTGCTCTCGCGGAAGTGCCGGCGCCCCGTGAAGATCCTCTTCGACCGCGAGGAGGTCTTCTACTCGAACCACGGGCGCCACCCGACGAAGCAGGACGTGACGATCGCGGTCGGGAACGACCACGCGATCGCGGCCTACGACATAAAGGCGCTGATCGACGGCGGGGCCTGGGGCAGCTTCGGGATCATCACGACGTACTACAACGGCGTCCTCTCGGTCGGCCCGTACCGCGTCCCGAACTTCCGCTACGGCGGGAAGCGCGTCTACACGAACAAGACGCCGTGCGGGGCCATGCGCGGGCACGGCGCCGTCAACACGCGGTTCGCGGTCGAGTGCGTCCTCGACGAGGTGTGCGAGGGGCTCGGCGAGGACCCGATCGAGTTCCGGATCCGGAACGCGCTCCCGCCCTTCTGCACGACCGTCAACGGGTTCCGGATCACGTCGAACGGGATCGTCCAGTGCCTCGAGCGGGCGCGCGAGCGGAGCGGCTGGCGCGACAAGTTCCAGAAGCTGCCGTACGGGCGCGGGATCGGCGTCGGGTGCGGCTTCTACATAAGCGGCTCGGCGCTGCCCATCCACTGGGAGAAGATGCCGCAGTCGACCGTGCACCTGAAGGTCGACTTCGACGGCGGCGTGACCGTGCATTCGCTCGCCGCCGAGATCGGGCAGGGAAGCGACACCGTCCTCGCCCAGTGCGTGTGCGAGGTGCTCGGGCTGCCGCTCGCGCGCGTGCGCGTGCGCTCGCAGGACTCGGACACGGCGCCGGTCGACCTCGGGAGCTACAGCTCGCGCGTGACCTTCATGGCCGGCAACGCGGCCCGGCGCGCGGCCGAGCAGCTCCGCGACCAGGTCGTGCGGGCGGCCGCGCGCCTGACCGGCTACCCGTGGGAGGGCTTCGTCCTCGAGGACGAGCGGGCGATCTTCGCCCCGAACCCGCGCGTGACGGTGACCTGGGACGACGCGGTCAAGGAGGCGCTCCACGAGAGCGGCGCGCTCATCGCGAAGGGCCACTACCAGGGCCCGCCGAAGATGGGCGGGACGCACAAGGGCGCGGCCGCCGGGCTCGCCCCGTCCTACTCGTTCTCGGCCTTCGTCGCCGAGGTCGAGGTCGACAAGGAGACGGGCGCCGTGCGCTGCACGCACGTCTGGGCGGCGCACGACTGCGGGCGGGCGCTCAACCCGGTGGCGGTCGAGGGCCAGATCGAGGGCTGCGTCCACATGGGGCTCGGGCAGGCCCTGATGGAGGAGTTCCCCTACAACCGCGGCGCCGTGCTGAACCCGAACCTCCTGGATTACAGGACGGTCCCGCCGCGCCAGGTCCCGAAGGTCGAGGTCCTGATCGTCGAGACCGACGACCCCGAGGGGCCGTTCGGCGCGAAGGAGGCGGGCGAGGGGCCGATCCTGCCGATCGCGCCGGCGGTCGCGAACGCGGTCTACGACGCGGTGGGCGTGCGCATGCGGCGGCTGCCGATGACGCCGGATCGGGTCTACGAGGCCATGCTGGCCCGCGCGCGGGCGGGAGCGAGGGGGCGGGCCCGCGCGACCTAGGAGAGAGCTCTGCGATCTCTTTGTTCTCTCGTTCTTCTCCGTGTCAAGACGACTCCGTCTCCCTGTGGCCTCCGTGGCCTGAAAACCGAGGTCGCGTGTGATCCTTCCTCCCTTCGAGCTTCATCGGCCGCGCTCGCTCGCGGAGGCGCTCGAGGCCGCGCGCGCCTCCGGCGGCGACTTCGACTTCATCGCCGGCGGCACGGACCTGCTGCCCAACTACAAGCAGCGGCTGAACGCCCGCCGGCACGTGATCTCGCTCGCCCACGTCCCCGAGCTCTCCGAGCTCTCGTTCCATCCGGACGGCGGGGCGCGGATCGGCGCCTTCGTGCGCCTCGCCGACCTCGAGGCCGACCCCGTCGTGCGCGAGCGCTACCCGGCGGTCGTCGAGGCGGCGAGCGAGGTCGCCTCGATCCTGATCCGCCAGTCGGCGACGGTCGGCGGCAACATCCTCGTCGAGACGCGCTGCTACTACTTCAACCAGTCCGAGTTCTGGCGGGCCGCCAAGGGCTACTGCCTCAAGGCCGACGGCGACGTCTGCCTCGTCGTCCCGCAGAAGACGACGTGCTACGCGACCTACTCGGGCGACCTCGCGCCCGTCTTCATGGCCCTCGGCGCGAGCTTCCGGCTCGTCTCGCTCGACGGCGAGCGGAACGTCCCCGCGCGCGAGTTCTTCCTCGGCGACGGGATCGAGAAGAACGTCCTCCGCCGCGGCGAGGTCCTCGCGAGCGTCGACCTCCCGGCCGCCGCCTCCGGCTGCCGCGCCGGCTACCGCAAGCTCCGCATCCGCGACACCTTCGACTTCCCGCTCCTCGGGGTCGCCGCCGCCCTCCGCGCGGAGCCCGGCGATCCGCCGCGGATCGCCGACCTCACGGTCGTCGTCAACGCCATCCACCCGCGCCCCCTCCTCATGGACGAGGCGACGCGTGCCGTCGCCTTGGCCCCGCTCACGCCGGCGGTCATCGACGACCTGGCCCGGGACATCGAGAAGCGGGCCCGCGCCTACCGCAACGTCTCGCTCCCGCCGAGCTACCGGAAGCAGATGGTGGGCGTCTACGTGCGCCGGCTGCTCCGCGAGCTGGCGGGGTTCGGGGAGAGCTGAGAGCTTCACACGCTCCGAGGCGGGCCGGCGAGGCCGTCCGACCTCGGGGTCGACGTCCGGCCTCGCCGCGAACGAGCAGTCGAGGACGACGACCGCGCGCTGCGCGCGCGTCCGGTCGACCGCCGTCCCGAGCTCGGCGACGGAGATCGCCGTCTCCCTTAGGGGCCGGGGATCGGTGTCGTACGGGCAGAGGAAGGGCCGACCGTCCAGGTCCACGGCCCCGTGGCCGGCGAAGTAGATGAGGACCAGGTCCTGGCGGCGGCGGCGCGGCGGCTCCTCGGCCAGCCAGCGCCGGATCGCCGCCGCCGTCGCCGCGGGCCCCGCGAGGACGCGGACGTTCCGGAAGCCCTGGCACGGGTCGCGGAGCAGGGCGGCGACGTCCGCGGCGTCCCGCTCGGCGTGGCCGAGCGGCGAGATCGCGACGTCGCCGTAGCGCCCGACCCCGACGACGAGGGCGTGCTCTCGGGCGGCTCCGCGGGCGCCCGGGCGTCGCGCGGCGGGACGGGCGTGGGCGCGGGGGCGGGGGCGGCCGCCCGGGGCGTCGGGCGCGCCAGGGTCGCCGGGCGCGGCCCGGGGGCGGCGGCACAGCCGGCGACCGCGGCCGCGACGGCGAGCGCGACGACGACCGGGAGCGGGGCGGGCGGGCGCATCAGTCGGCGTCCTTGCAGCAGCGGAAGCCGAGGTCGTCGCGGGCCGCGGCCGGCGACTCCTTGAAGCGGCTCGCGGCCCGGTTCACGAGCGCCGCCGGGCCCACCGTCCGGAACGAGCCGCCGCGGACCGTCCGGTGCGTCTTCTTGTCGAGGTCGCCGTCCTTGAACGTCGAGGCCGGATAGCAGGCCGGACGACACTTCGACCACGCTGAATCGTACGGCCGCCCGGGAGGCCCGTCAAACGCGCCTCCCGGGCAGGGCGGAGGAGGGCGGGCGCGGGGCTACTTCTTGCGCTTGTACTGGATCTCCATCGCCTTGTACTCCTTGCCGTCCTCGCCCGGCTCCCACATCTCGAAGTGGTGCGCGTCGGGGCCGGCGATCGTCAGGACGTGCCGGAACGTGCGCTCGCCGCTGCCGAACGGGTCCTGGTACTTGCCGTGGAACTCGAGCGTCTTCCCGTCGGCGCTGGCCTTGCCCTCGGACTGCATGAGGAAGGTCGTCATCGAGTCCGCCCACATGCCGATGTACTTCCCGCCGACCGTGTCGTAGCCGGTGAGGCCCATGCCCTCGAAGGGATGGCCCATCATGGACGACCTGTACTCCTGCCTCAGGAACCGGCCGCCGAGGATCATGGTGTTCACGCTCGTGCCCGTGCTCTCCATGGGCGGCTGCCCGGGCGGTCCGTAGAACTTCGCGTGGGCTTCGAACGTGCCGGCCATCTGCTCGAGGAGCTTGTGCTGCGGGCCCGGGGCGTTCCGCTTCGCCCACTCGGCCATGGGATCGGCGGGCGGGGCGGGGGCCTTGTCGTCCGAGCTGGCCCGCCCGGCGAGGAGCGACAGGCACGCGACGACGACGAGGGCGCCGCGCGCGAGGGTCCGGGAGAAGTTCATCGATCGCCTCCTTCGGCAAAAAACCGCGACCGATCATAGCCGGATGGCGCGCGCGCCGATACATCCTTGCGCTGGCGCCCGGCGTCGGCTACATCCCCCCCATGCGGGAAGCATCGGGCCTCGGGCTCGCCGTCCTCCTCCTCGTGGCCGGTTGCGGCGGCGGCGGGGGCGGCGGAGGCCCCTCGATCCCGCCGCCCCCGCCCTCGCCGCCCGCGATCGCGAGCGTCGTGCCGGCGAGCGGCGCGCCCGGCGCGCGCGTCACCATCACCGGGACGAACTTCGAGGCCTTCTCGTTCCTGAACGTCGTCTTCTTCGGCGACACCCAGGCCGCGGTCGTGTCGGCGAACCCGACCGAGATCGTCGTCGACGTGCCGCCCGGCGCCGAGCAGCCCGGGCAGAGCGGGCCTCTCGCCGTCGACCTGACCGTGATCACGCGCCGCGCCCAGTCGGCGCCGGCGAGCTTCGGCGTCCTGCCCGGTCCGCCGGGCGGGCCGCAGATCGCCGCGATCTCGCCCATCGCCGGGCCGGGGCTGTCGGTCGTCACCGTGACGGGGAGCGGCTTCGCGCCGGCCCCGGACGACAACGCCGTCACCGTGAACGGCAGCCCGGCGCGCGTCCTCGGGGCGGCGCCGTCCCAGCTCACGGTCGAGGTCCCGTCGAACGCGACGGCCGGCAAGCTCGTCGTCGGGGTGAACGGCGACTTCTCGAACGGGGCGACCTTCCACGTCACCTCGTCGGCCCCGCCGCCCTCGCTCGGGGGCGTCGGCGACAACAACCTGAGCTACGTGACGGCGAGCCCGTTCACGCACCTCGTGATCGAGGTGAACCCGGAGCAGGGGAACGTCCCGACGAACGCCGCCCTCACGCGCCTCCGCGACGAGATCCTGAAGCGGATCCGCAAGCCGGGCGGGGTCGCCATCGTGGTCGGCTCGACGTTCTCGGCCATAGCCTCCACCTGGGACGAGAGCCTGATCCGGCAGCAGGAGATGCTGGTCCGCCGGCACTTCGACTCCCAGAACGCGACCGTGCTCCACCTCCTGTTCGTCGGCGGCCAGTTCACGCCGCCGAACGTCGTCGGCCTCACCTACTCGGCGTCGTCGAGCGCCGTCTTCGAGGCGCGGCTGCGCTCCCGCACAGGCCCGCTGGCCGTGGACGACGTCGAGACGGCCGTGATCGTCCACGAGGCCGGCCACGCCCTCGGGCTCGTCGACATCACGACCCCGATGCAGGCGCAGCACGAGGACCCGGCGAGCCCCGGCCACGACATCTCCGACCAGTGCGTCATGTTCTCCTCCATCACGCTCGGGCCGGGCGTCCTCGCGAACCCGCCTCCGACCGCGTTCGACGCGCGCTGCGCCGACGACCTGCGCGCGATCGGCGGCAAGTAGCCCTTCGCCTCGCCCCTCCGGGCTCGCTCAGAGCTGTGAGTCCATCGACTCACAGCCTCTGGCCTATGTGCAGGGGGGGCTTCGCGCCCAGGGGCGCCGGGTCCCTCACCCGGACCAGGTACGTTCACAAGCTCTAAGCCTCAGGCTCAGGGCGAACGGGGGTCGTCCAGGTCGCGCCGGCAGAGCGGGCAGAAGTCGTCGGGCGTGCGGCCGAGGAAGAACGCGGCCGGCAGGTTCGCCAGCACCATCCGCCAGTCCCAGACCTCGCCGCCCGCGGGCTTGTACATCACGCAGTCCGGGCGCGTGCAGTGATCGAGCCCGAGGGCGTGGCCCGCCTCGTGGACGAGGACCGTCCGCTCGAGCGTCGTCCCGCGCACCCACAGGATCGCGTGGTCGTCGATCCGGTCCCGGTAGACGAAGAGGTCGCGCCCGCGGCAGAGGCCGCGCAGGCCGTCCGGGCTCCGCGCCTCGTAGAGGACGCGGAGGCCCACGATCCGCGGGTGGGCGCGCTCGATGGCCCGGACATCGGCGCGCGCGTCCGGGTCCTCGCCCGGGGCGATCTCGTCGTCGCGTGAGACGACGACGGGCTTCCCCGTCCGCTCGCCGAGCCGCGCCTCGAGCGCCTCGAGCGCCGCCTCCGAGGGCGCGCGCCCGCGACGCCAGTCGACCTCGACGAGGATCGCCTCCGTCTCCCGGGCGAAGAAGGCGGGCTCGCGGGCCTGGCGCCCGCGCTCGGTCTCGTCGCGGGCGAGGAGCGCCCCGCACCCGGGGGCCGCGAGGAGGGCGGGGAGCAGGGCGAGGGCGACCGCGAGGGCGCGCGGCACCGGCCTCCCGCCGCTACTCGAGGACCAGGTTCGTCGAGGTCTTCTGGACGCCCGGGACCGTGCGGATGCTGCGGATCACGGTCTTGAGGAGGTCGTCGTAGCTCGGCGCCTCGATGAGGGCGATGATGTCCTGCTCGCCGGCCGTGATGTCGGCGACCACGACCGAGTCGTGGGAGAGGAGCGCGTCCTTCACCGCCCCCTCCTTGCCGCCGTCGACCCAGATCTTCACGTAGGCCTTCGCCATGGCGGCATCCCGCGCTCCGTCACTCGGGGGGGTAGTCCGGCAGCGTCCGGAGGAGGTAGTTGACGTCGCCTATGATCTCGATGACGTTCTCCTGCTCGGACTTCCCGGCCGCCTCCAGACGGTCGGCGACCTCCTTCGCCTGGAGGAGGAGCGTCTTCGCGCGGTCGTAGGAACCCTGCGTGCGCTCGCCCTGATGCTGCTTGAACGCCGCCTTCGCCCGGTCGTAGTTCCGCTGGAGGGCCGCGACCGAGTCGCCCGGCGGCTCCGGCCCCGAAGGCTCCGGCGCCTTCTCGGGCGCCTTCGCGGCCTCCGGCGTCGGTCCCGTCTTCGCCGGCTCGGTGCGCGACGGGGCCGAGACGCCCGACCGCGCCTTCCGCTTCGGCGGCGGCTCCTTGCTGCCGCACGCCGCCGCGCCGGAGACCGCGGTCACGAGCACGAGGATCCACTTGAACAGATGGGCCGGCATGGCGACCTCCGCCCTGGCGCCCCCAGGCCCCACGGCTGTCGGGGCGCGACAGGGGGCCATGATACTCGCATCGGAAGAGGGCGACAACGGAGGCTCCCGCCCGCTCCCCGCCCCCCGTGCCCCGCCCCCGCTCTCCGCCCGCGCTCTCGCGCACGTGGGTGACAGGGGGACGGTGACGGGGGAAGGGACAGGGGAAGGGGAAGGGACAGGGAAGGGCGCCCCCTACCCGAGGCCCCGTCCGCGGAGGTTCTTCAGGCGGGAGGCCGCGGAGACGGCCTTCTCGCCCGAGGCCTTCTCGCCCTCCTCGGCCGCCTTCAGGCGGGCGGCGGTCTCGTCGATCGAGGTGTCGGCCGGGCCGCCGGCGGGGCCGGCGCCGGGGCTGGCGCCGGCCTTGAGACGGCGGAGACGATCGGCCGCCAGGGCGGCCGAGTCGGCGCCCACGGTCGCGGCCACGCCGGGTCCGTCGTCGGGAGCGGGAGCGATCGCGACCGGCTCCTGGGCCGGCGCGGCCGGGACGGCGACCACGCCGCCCGGCGTCGGGATCAGGGCCGGGGCCGCTGCGGCGACGGCCACCGCCGCCGGGACGGGCGCCGGTTCGGGGACGGGGGCCGGTTCGGGAACGGGGACCGGTTCGGGCACGGGGACCGGGGCGGGAGCCGCGACCGGGCCCGCGACGGGAGCCGGCGCTGCGACCGGCTCCGGTTCCGGCTCGGGCTCGGGGGACGGCGCCGCCGGCTCGGCCGGGACGACCTTGACGCCGCCGCCGCCGAAGAGACCGCCGCCCTTCATCGCCTTGAGCCGGGCGGCGACGCCGCCCTTCAGGCCCTTCGCGGGCGCGGCCGGGGCGGCCGGCTCGGGCGGGGACAGGGCGGCGGCGACGGCCGCGGGGTCGGCGGCGGCCGGCGCCTCGACCTCCTCGACCTCCTCCTCCGCGGCCTGGGCCGCGGCCGTCGGGTCGAGGATCGACTTGAGCTTGCCGGCGATCCCGCCGACGCCCTTGTACTTCTTGCGCGGGCGGTCGATGATCGTCACGTCCGGGTTGCCGCCCGTGATCGTCGGCCGCGCCGGCGGCCGCTCGACCGGCGCCGCCGGGTGGGGATGGGGATGGGCCTGCGGCTGCCCGCCGGCGGCGACGGCCGCCGCGACCGCGGCCGCGAGCGCCGGCGGCGGGGGCGCGGCCGGGGCGACGGCCGCGTGCGTCTCGAGCTCGCGGACGAGCGACTGCGCCTCCTTGAGCCCCGGGTCGAGCGCCTGCGCCCGCTCGGCCGCCCTCCGCGCCGCACCGCGGTTGTGGGCGCCGACCTCGTCGCGGGCGATGGCCAGCAGCTCGCGGGCGGCCGCCGCCTTGTCGCCCTTCTGCTCGAGCGAGTGGGCGACGAGGCGCCGGAGGTCGTTGTCGCCCGGCGCCATCTCGAGCGCCCGGCGCGCCGCGTCCACGGCCTCGTCCCAGACGCTCGCGCCGAAGGCGAGGTGGGCGACGTCGCGGAGCTTCTGGAGCGTGCGGGCGTCGTCCTTGCCGATCGCGTAGATCCGGGCGAGCCCCTTGTGGGCCTGGAGGTCGAAGGGCTCGAGCCCCAGCACGGCCTGGTGCCCGCGGGCGGCGGCGGCGAAGTCGTGCGCGCGCAGCGCCTCGTCGGCCGTGGCGCGGTAGGCGGCCACGGCCTCCGCCCCGCGCCCCGCGGCCACGAGCGCCGCCCCGAGCTCCTCGCGGGCGCCGAAGTCCTCGGGCCGCATCTCGACGTAGCGCGAGAGGGCCTCGGCCAGCTCGGCGGCCGGCGCGCCGCCCCGCTTGAGGGCCTGGACGAGCCCCTCGTACTGGCCGACGGCCTTCTCGATCTCGGCCTTCTCCTGGTACGCGTGGGCGAGCCACTCGCGCGCGCGCCGGTTCTCGGGCGCGAGCTCGACGATGGCCTCGTAGATGTCGATCATGAACTGGGCCGCGCCCTCGCCGAGCACGCCCGCCTTCGAGAGCGAGTCGGCGAGGCGGCTGTACTCCTCGATCGCCTCGTCCGTGCGGCCGGCCTTGGCGAGCGTGCTCGCCAGCTCGAGGCGCGCCTCGACGCAGCCCGGGTCGATCTCGAGGATCTGGCGGAGGACGTCGATCGCCTCCCCCGCCTCGCCCCGCATGAGGTGGATCGCGGCCAGGTCCTCGAGCTGGATGATCGCCTGGATCTGGTCGCCCGCCTCGAGGTAGCCGAACGCGACCTCGCGGTGGACCTCGGGGTCCTCGGGCGCGAGCTTCAGGATCTCCTGCCAGGCGCGGTGGACCTTCTCCCGGTCCTTCTCGGGGTCGAGGCGGTGGGCGAGCGCCTTCCACTCCTTCACGGCCTCGTCCGTCTTCGCCTGCTGGAGCAGCGTCTCGACCAGGCGCTCGCCCGCTAGCACCGCGGCCGAGCCGGGCTCGTAGGACTCCTCCGGCCCGAGCTCGAGCGCCTTTCGGTAGGCCGCGACCGCGATCTCGGGCAGCCCCTCGGCCCGCGACCGGTCGCCGAACTCGATGTAGCGGCGGATCGCCTCGTCGCGCCGCCCGAGGGCGTCCAGGACCTTGGCGATCCGGTTCGGCAGGTCGAACTGCTCGAGCCCCGCCTCCTCGGCGCGGAGGTAGAGCTTCAGGGCCTTGTCGAGGCGCCCCTCCTTCTCGACCTCGGTCGCGAGCTGCACGAGCTGGACCGGGTTCAGGGGCTGGACCTCGCCCACCCGGACGAGCTTCTCGAGGGCCCGCAGGGCGTCGATCTCGGTCAGGCGCACGGACTCGAGCAGCTCCTCGACGTCGCGCTCGCCGTCGATCGCCTGGAGGATCTCGCGCTCGGGCGTGCCGTCCTGGGGCGGCGGGCGCGACGACGCGTAGCTCTCGGGCGACGGGGCGTAGATGTCGCGGAACGACGGGACCGAGCGGCGCGCCGTCTCGAGCTCGGCGAGCCGGCGCTGGGCCTCCTTCAGCACGGCCTCGGCGTTGAGCCTGAGGCGCGAGGCCAGGTCGTCGAAGTCGAAGACGTCGAGCGGCGGCTCGCCCCGGTGGAACTCGCTCCGCGCGCCGCGCCAGGTGAGGAGGTCGCCCATCTCGTCGAGGAGCTGGAGGGCGAGGGCCTCGCGGATGTCCTCCTCGCGGCAGAGCTGCATGGCGACGCAGATCCGCCCGAGCTTCTCGCCCGTCGCCTGGTGCCGCTTGAGGGCCCGCTCGAGCTGGGCATCGTCGACCTTGCGCCGCTTGAGGAGCGCCTTCCCGAGGAGCGTCTTCGCCCGCTTCACCTTGATGAGCTGGACGTCGCCGTTCTCGAAGTAGACGTACTTCACCTTGCCGCTCGGCGGCTCGGTGACCTTGAGCGTCCCCGTGCGGCGCTGCTTGTTGAGCGTCCGGATGATGTCGACGAGCTCGGGAGCGGCCCCCGCCGTCGCCGTCCCGGCGCCGGCGACCGCGCCGCCCGTGCCGGTGCCCGCGCCCGCGCCCGCGCTGCCGGTCGTCGTCATCTCCGCTTCTCGTCCTCGCCCTTCGGCGCGTCCGGGGGCGGCGCCGGCGCCTTCGGCCGCTCGGCGCCCGCGGGACGGCGCGCCTTCAGGCCGTCGATGAGCGTCCGGTAGCGCGGGCTCGCGCGGAGGTTGTCGAGGTCCTTGTCCCGCTCCATGTGCTCCCAGTCCGTGAAGCCGAGCTCGACGGCCTTCTCGAGGTGGTCGAGGCCCCTCGCCACGTCCCTCTGCAGCGAGTACGCGCAGGCCAGGTTGTAGAAGGCGACCTCGTTCCGCGGCTGGATCGCGACCACCCGCTGGAACTGCGCGATCGCCTTGTCGTACCGCTTGATGGTGAGATACTTGATCCCCTGGTCCATCGCAATCGCGGCCGTCACCTCCGGCGACTCGAAGATCGCCTCCCGCCCCTCGCGCTGGAGGTAGGCGCCGCCGACCGGGTCGCCCAGCCGGGCGAGGCCCTCGGCCGCCATGCTCCGCACGGCGGCGCTCGGGTCCCGCTCGAGGATGCGCCGGAGCGTCGGGACGGCCTCGGGGCCCCCGAGCTTCTCGAGCTCGAAGACGAGGAGCCGCCGCTCGCGCCACGAGCGCTCCTCGAACCCCTCGAGGAGATGGCCGGTCCGGACGTGGAGGTCATCCGAGCAGGACCAGCGGATCCGGCGGATGAGCCGGCGCGCCCGGTACGTGGCGTCGGCGGAGGCGGCCGGGTCGGCGGCGACCTTCTCGAGCGCGGGGCGGGCGAGCTCGCCGAGCCCGAAGAGGCGGCGCTCCGCGAGCTCGCGCGTCGCGCGGCTCGAGGCCTCCGAGGCGAGCGCCGCCACGGCCTCGGCGACGGCGCGGTCGACGGCGGCGCGGGCGAGCGGCCTGGCCGGGCGGTCGGGGCCGTCGGCGATGGCGCGCAGCGCGGGCGCGGCGAGCGGCCCGAGGCGGGCGAGGCGGACGACCTCGGCCGGATCGGGCGCCGGCGGGACGGTCGCGGCCGCGGCCGCCGCCGCGGCGTCGAGCGCCTTCGCGGTCTCCTCGACGATGTCCTTCAGCAGCTCGTCGCGGGCGAGCAGGGAGAGCTCGTCGCGGGCGGCGCCCTCGCGGGCGAGCTCGGCGGCGGCCGCGGCGCCGACGCCGGTCAGGTCGCTCTCGAGGGCGGCGATCGCCTCGGCGACCGCGGGCGGCGTCGACGACGGGTCGTCGCGCTCCTTCCCCCGGATCGCGGCCTCGGCGCGCTCGCGCTCCATGCGGGAGAGCTTGACGTCCAGCTCCTCGAGGCGCATGCGGAGGAGCGAGGTGAACACGCTCTCGAGGCGCGCGTAGGCGGCCGAGTCGAGGTCGCTCTGCGAGAGGGCCTCCGCGAGGGGGCGGAGGGCGGCGGACTTGAGGTCGACGAGGTGGCGGCGGGCGTCCTCGTCCTCCTTCCCGACGAGCGTCTTGACGAGGGCGGTCGCGCGCTCGGATGGGGCGTCTTCTGCGAGAGCCGGAGAGACGAAGCCACAGAGGCCACAGAGAACACAGAAGAACCGCTTCACGCTGGAGCCTCCGACTGCGACTGCAACCGAGCGAGCACTTCCGCGAGCTCCGGCGAGCGACGCACCGAGTCCCAGTCGTGGTCCCTCTCCATGAAGGCGAGGGCGCTCCTCGAGATGCGCGCCGCCGCCTCGAGGTAGCGCGCCGCCGGGCCCGCCTGGCCGAGGCAGGCGTAGGCGGCGGCCGCGTGGTAGAGGATCTCCCACGACCGCGGGTTGCGGCGGAACGCCTCGTTCCACTTGCCGAGCGCCTTCCCGTACGAGGCCTCCTGCCAGAGCTTCTCGCCCTCGTCGACGAGCGCGTCCGAGACCTTGCGGTCGGCGGCCCGCTTGTACCAGTCGACGGACTCCGCGAAGCGCTTGAGCGCCTTGAGCCCGTCGCCCTTGAGGAGGAGGGCCTCGACGTTCTCGGGGTCGATCTCGAGGAGGAGGTCGGCGGCGACGAGCCCCTCCTCGGGCCGCGCGACCCGCCGGATGAGGAGCCCCGCCCTCCGCGCGAGCGCCTCCCGGTAGAAGATGTCGCGCCGCTCGGCCGCGAGCCCGAGGGCGGCGTCCAGGTCCTCGAGCGCGCCCGCGACGTCGGCCGCCGCCTCGCGCGCCCCCGCGCGCAGGAGCCGGAGCGCCTGCTCGCCGGGCGCCCTTGCCACGGCCTCGTCGAGGTGGGGGACCGCCTCCGCCGGCCGGCCGAGCTCGAGCGCCAGCGTCGCCAGCTTGACGAGGCTCTCCGCGTCCGCGGACGGGCGGGCGAGGGCCGCCGCGCGCCGGTAGAGCTCGTAGGCCTCGCCGAGCCGCCCGAGCCGCTCCTGGAGGCGCGCCGCCCGCAGGATGAGGTCGCGCCGGCCCGGCCAGCGCGTCTCCAGGCGGACGTACGCCTCGAGGGCCTCGGCGTGCCGCTCGCAGAGCTCGAGCGCGATCGCCCGGTCCTTCGCGAGGTCCATGTACTCGGGGGCGAGCGGCCGCGCCCGCTCGAGCGCCTCGAGCGCCGCCCGCGCCCGTCCCATGCCGAGGTACACCTTCCCGAGCATGTGGTGGGCGTAGAAGTGGTCGGGGGCGGCGGCGAGCGCGCGCTTGAGCTGCTGCTCGGCCTGCGGGAAGCGAGCCAGACGGAAGAAGAAGCCGGCCTTGAAGATGAGCGCCGCCGCATCGCCCCGCCGCTCGGCCAGGCAGGCGTTCAGGCCCTCGAGCAGCCGCCGGTAGCGGAGCCGGGTCGCGTTCGACGGCTTGGCGACGTCCGGCTGGGCGAAGAGGACCCGGTCGGGGTCGGCCTCGAGCAGGCGGGCGTACGTGTCGACCAGCTCGCCGAAGCGCCCGAGCCGCTCGAGGAGCTCGGCCTCGCGCGCGTAGAAGGCCGGCAGGTCGTGGAGGTCGTCGCGGTAGTGCGCCTCGGCGGCCCGGTGCCGGGAGAGCGCCCGCTCGACGTCGTCCGCCTCGCCCGTCTTCTCGAGGGCGCGGGAGGAGAGGTCGGCCAGCTCGCCGCGCGCGCCCGCCGGGAGCGAGAAGGAGTGGGCGAGGTCGATCGCCTCGTCGAGCGCGGCCGCGGCCTCGCGGTGCCGCCCGATCTTGCCGAGGGCGACGGCGTACTCGCGCAGGCAGTCGACGCGGCGCGCCGACGGCGTGGCCGCCTCGACGGCCCGCCGGAAGGCGCGCACGGTCGCCCCGAGGTCGCCGCTCGCGAGCCTCAGGATCCGCCCCTTGGCGAGGTGGGCGTCCACCGACCCGGGCGCGAGCTCGAGCGCCCGCTCGACGGCGACGAGGGCGCCCGGCGTGTCCCCGCGCTGGGCGAGGTCGAGGGCCTGGCGCAGGTACGGCTCGACCTCTTGCTGGCCGACGGTCGTCATGGCGCGCTCCCCCCTTCGCCCTTCGTGGGCCCGTTGCCGGTCACGGCCGCGCCTTCGCGGCGGCGGCTGCGGCCGAGCCGAGGACCGCCGCGTCCTCCCAGAGCGCCGAGGGCACGACCTCGCAGCCGCGCGCCGCCTCGAGGGCGAGCTCGCGGACGCAGGCCTCGACGCGCTCGATGATGTGCGGGTGCTTGCGGACGATCCCACCTCCGATCACGATCCGCGAAGGGTTCAGGAGCGTCGCGAGGTTGGCCGCGAGCCCGCCGAGGGCGCTCTCGAGCTCGTCCACCACCTCGCGCGCCGGCCCGTCGCCGCGCGCCGCCGCCTCGAAGATCGTCCCGAGCGAGATCGCGTCCACGTGGCCGCACACGAGCTCGAGGGCCCGCGTCTCGAGCCCGGCGCGCACGCGCTGCCGGAAGCGTTGCTCGACGGCGGCCCCGCCCGCGTAGGCCTCGTAGTGCCCGTAGGCCCCGCACGAGCACCGCTCGCCTCCCTCGGGCCGGTAGACGAGGTGGCCGACCTCGCCGGCCGCGCCCGTCGCCCCGTCCACGAGCTCGCCGCCGGCGATGATCCCGCCGCCGACCCCCGTCCCGACGAAGACGGCGACGAGGTCGCGCACGCCCTGCCCGGCCCCGAACCGCTGCTCGCCCAGGGCGGCGGCCTTGACGTCGTTCTGAAGGGCCACGGGCAGCGGGGCGAAGCGCTCGCGCAGGAGGGCCCCGAGCGGCACGTGGCGCCAGCCGAGGTTCGGGGCCTGGACGACCGTGAGCGTCGTCCGGTCCACCTGCCCGGGGGCGGCGACCCCGAGCCCGGACGCGTCGTCGAGCGGCGTCCCGGACTCGCGGCAGGCGAGGTCGACGGCTCGCTCGAGGTTCGCGAGCACGGCCTCGAGGCCGCGCCGCGGCTCGGTGTCGACGTCGCCGCGACCCAGGATCCGGCCGTCCTCGCCGACCACGCCGGCCCGGATCTTGGTCGCGCCGAAGTCGACCCCGACGAAGAACCTCAACGACGGGCCCCCTCCTTCTCAAGGGTCAAAGCTTGAACGGCCCCGTCACCTCGAGCCCGGCCTGCACCCTCCGCCCGAGCTCGGCGGCGTCCAGGGCCGCGAGCGGGCTCAGCTCGATGGGCACGGCCACGTCGCCGCCGCCGTCGCGCGCGACCCTCGCCCCGGCCTCCTCGAGCCAGCGTCCGTAGAGGTTCGACAGCGCCCGCCGCGCCGTCTCGGGCGAGTCGGGGCCGTCCCGGTTCTTCACGGGCGCGAACTCGTCGGCCCGCTCGACCTCGAAGATCGTCGCCTTCGCCGCCTCCTTCATGGCGTCGAAGACGAAGCACTCGAACTTGATCCCGTTCGGCTCCTTCGGCTCGACCTGCTCGCCCCGCTTGCTCACGCACGGCACCTTCTTCAGCGCCTGGTGGTAGGGCAGCGAGATGCCGCCGCGGCCGATCCGCTCGAGGAAGGCGCGCGCGAACAGGTGGATCGCGATGTTCCCGTGGTGGAAGGCGAGCGAGCCGTCGGCGGCGACCCGCTCGGCCTCCTCGCGCGGAAGCTCGGAATACTCGACGACCCCGTACTTTCCGTCGACGATGGCGAAGACCCCGACCTTCTCGCGCGGGTCGGTCTTGCGCACGTACTTCCCGCCCATCTCGGCCTCCTCGCGGACGAGGTGGCCGATGAAGCAGGGGTCGGCGGGGTTCGCGAGCGGGTTGTCGACCTGGAAGTAGGAGACGATGTCGCAGCCGCGCCGCGCCATGTCGTCCAGGGCCCCGCTCTCGGCGAGGGCCTGGATCACCCCGCCGTGGCCGTTCGGGCTCGTGGCGATCCGGCTCTTGCTCGCGAGGAGGAGCTTGCCGCGCGGGTCCACGACCGGGAGCTCGCGCTGCTCGAAGAAGAACGTGTCGGCCCGGCCGACGCCGAAGTAGCTGTGCTGCTGGAAGAAGGCCCGCGTCTCGTCGGCGTTCGACTCGCTCACCATGACGTACCAAGGGATCGTCGTCCGGTAGCGGCGCGAGACGGCCTGGATCTTCTCGGCGAAGAGGTGGAACAGGCTCTTCCCGGTGACGGGGCCGATCGGGAAGCAACCCTTCGGCCCCTCGAAGCCGAGCCGCGTCCCCTGGCCCCCGGCGACGACGACGCTCGCGACCCGCCCGGCGCGCAGGGCCTGCTCGCCCGCCTCCTCGGCGCGGACGCGGCGCGCCCGCGCTCCGTCCGTGCGCGGGAGGGGGATCACGTCCTCGGGCGGCGCCAGCCTCCGCACGTGGGGCGCTTCCGGGACGCCCACCTGGCTCACGAGCTTCTCGAGGTGCTGCCAGTCGATCCGCTCGATCTGGGCGAGGAGGGCGCGCCGGTCCTCGGGCGCGACCTCGTCCCAGAAGCGGAAGATGTGCTCCTGGCCCGCGCGGTAGACCTTGGCGACGTTGACCTTGTCCTTCTCGTCCTGGACCTTGATCATGGGGCCCATGAAAGCAAGCGGCCCGCGCCGTCGGCTCGCGCCCCGAAGGTCGCGGGCAGGGCCGGCTTGGGCCGATTTCGACTCATTCTACCCGTGGTGTTGCCCTGCGTCAAACGGCAGGGACCGGGGGAGCGTGCCCCTCGCTGGACATCCGGACGCAAATGGCGTATCAGTGGAGTCGTGATCGACCCGCCCCCGGCGCTGCGCCTCCGGGACCTCGCTCGCGCCGCCCTCGCCGAGGACCTGGGTGGTACGCAAGACCAGCCCGGCCAGGGGGATGTGACGAGCGAGGCCTTCGTCCCCGCCGGCGCCCGGGCCGAGGCCGTGTTCCTCGCCCGGGAGGCGGGCGTCCTCTGCGGCCTGCCGCTCCTGAGACACGTGTTCGGCGAGGGCGTCCGGGTCGAGCCCGCCTGCCGGGACGGCGACCGCTTCGCCCCGGGGGACCCCCTTGCTCGCGTCGAAGGATCCGCACGGGCAATACTTTGTGGCGAGCGGGTCGGGCTCAACTTCGTCCAGCGGCTGTCCGGGATCGCGACGCTCGCGCGGGCGTTCGTCGATGCCGTCGCCGGGACGGGGGCGGCGATCTACGACACGCGCAAGACGACCCCGCTCCTGCGCGACGTCGAGAAGTGGGCCGTGCGCGCCGGCGGGGCCCGGAACCACCGCTCCGGGCTTCACGACGCCGTGCTCGTCAAGGACAACCACCTGGCGGTCCTCGCCCGGGCGCAGGGCGGCGTGCGGCCCGACCAGGTCGACCTGGCCGAGCGGGTGGAGGCGGTCCGGCGGGCGCGTCCCGGGATCTTCGTCGAGGTCGAGGCGACGACGATCGAGGGCGCGCTCCGGGCGCTTAACGCGGGCGTCGACGCCATCCTCCTCGACAACCTCGGGATCGAGGGGCTCGCGGAGGCGGTCCGGTCCGTCCGGGAGCGGGCTCGCGAGCGCGGGGCGAGGGCCCCGGCGCTCGAGGCTTCGGGCGGGGTCCGCCTCGAGACGGTGCGGGCGATCGCCGGGACGGGCGTCGACCGCATCTCGGTCGGGGCGCTGACCCACTCGGCGCGAGCCCTCGACATCGCGCTCGAGCTCGCGTGAGGCCCGCGACGGGGGGGCGGCGGGGCGGAGCCCCCGAGGACGCGGTCACAGGGTCCGGGCGTCCAGGGTAACGGCAACGGGGCGGGGGAGAGCGGAGGTCCGAGATGGGCGACCTGGCGATCGTCGGTCTTCTCATCGCCTTCACGGTGGGCGGGGCGCGGCGCGGCTTCTTCCGCGAGCTCTTCGCCGTCGCCTCTTTCTTCATCGCGATCGCGGTCGCGGTCCGCTATCACGTGGCGATCGCGCCGGCCCTGGTCGGGATGCTGAAGCTCGAGAACGCCCAGCGGACGGGCTACGCGCTCGCGGCGGCGGCCCTCTTCGTCCCGACGTACCTCGTCCTCGCGCTCATCGGGCGGCGCGTCGTCGCCCGGGTCAAGGAGCGCCGCGCCGAGGAGCGGCGGGCCGAGGAGGCCGCGCGGGCCGGTCCCGTGACGCGCGTCTTCAAGCCCGTCCCGTCGGCGGCCGGGATCTTCTACCGGCTCGACAAGGGCCTCGGGTTCGTCCTCGGGCTGACCAAGGGCGCGATCGTCGCCTTCCTCGCCCTCTACTTCGCCGACCACTGGTCGCTCGGGCGCCCGGGCGAGGCGCTCCGGTCGTCGATCGCCATGAACGTCTACCAGCAGGAGCTCGTGCCGGCGCTCTCGCGCCTGCCGGAGGTGCGCGCCGTGCGTCAGCTCCCGGCCATGCACGACGTCCTGCGCCTCGTCGTCGAGAACGACCCGGCGCGCGAGGCGCTGAGGGCGCACCCCCAGGTCCAGGCGATCGGCCGGCACCCCGGCGCCCAGGCGCTGGTCGCCGACGGAGAGTTCCAGAAGGCCGTGCGCGAGCACGACCACGCCGGCATCGTCAAGAACCCGAAGCTCATCCGGCTCCTCCTCGACCGCGAGTTCCTGAAGCTCATCGCGGCCGTCGACGTCCCGAAGCTGCGGGCCGACCTCGAGGCGTCGATCCGGTCGTCGGGCGGCGTCGTCCCCGTGCAGGCGCAGGGCGACGGCCGCGGCGGGCCGCCGGCCGGGTGGCCGGCGGACGGGGAAGGCGGGCCGCCCGTCTCGCGCACGGGCCCGGGCGCGGGCTCGAGCCCGGACCGGAACCCGGGCCCGTCGGGGCGGGGCCCGGGGACGACCGCCGGCACCGGGTCGCGCTCGCCGAGCCCGTTCCTGTCGCCGCCGCTGCCGGCGCCGCGGCCGCCCTTCGCGCCTCCGCCTCCCGAGCCGGACGGCGACGAGCCGGGCGGCGGGTGGTGGGGCGTGCCCTCGGGCGGCACGGTCGGCGGGGGCGGGTTCTAGCGTCGGGCGTCGCATTCACGGCGAGAGGGGTGGGCGCGGGATGGCCGCGATCGCGGGGGAGCCGATGGCGCAGGCCGCAGGCCCGGAGGCGGACCGGGTCCGGGCGCTGAAAGCCAGCATCCGCGGGGTCTTCGTCGGCAACGCCGACGCCGTCGACCTCGTCCTCGTCTCGCTCCTCGCGGGCGGGCACCTCCTCATCGAGGACGTCCCCGGCGTCGGCAAGACGACGCTCGCCAAGGCGCTCGCGCGCTCGATCGCCTGCACGTTCCGGCGCATCCAGTTCACGCCGGACCTCCTGCCGAGCGACGTGACGGGCGTCTCGATTTACGAGCAGAAGGAGGGGCGCTTCGTCTTCAAGCCGGGGCCGGTGTTCGCGAACGTCGTCCTCGCCGACGAGATCAACCGGACGAACCCGCGGACGCAGTCGGCCCTCCTGGAGGCGATGAACGACCACCAGGTGACGGTCGACGGCGAGAGCCACCCGCTGCCGGCGCCGTTCATCGTCCTCGCGACCCAGAACCCGTACGAGTTCGAGGGCACCTACCCGCTGCCCGAGTCGCAGCTCGACCGCTTCCTCATGCGCATCCAGATCGGGTACCCGAACGCCCAGGAGGAGAAGCAGGTCCTCGCCAGCCGGACGATCAGCGACCCCCTCGAGGCGATCCGCCACGTCGCCACGGGCGACGAGGTCTCGACGATGCAGGCCGCGGTCCGCGAGGTCCGGGTCGACGACGCCATCCTCGACTACATCATCGAGCTCGTCACCGCGACCCGCGAGTCCGAGAGGCTCCACGTCGGCGTCTCGCCCCGCGGGAGCCTGGCCCTGCGGCGCGCCGCCCAGGCGCTGGCCCTCGTCCTCGGGCGCGGCTTCGTCGTCCCGGACGACGTGAAGCGGCTCGCCGTCCCGGTCCTCGCCCACCGCGTGATCCCGAAGGGCCGCCACCTCGGGCTCCCCGGCGCCGGCGGCGGGGAGGCGGTCGAGGCGATCCGCGAGATCGTGGCGGCGGTGGCCGTGCCGGCCTAGCCCGTGGACCCCGGCCCGGGCGCCGCCGACCCTCGTCCCCGGATGCAACGAGACGTCGCATCCGGACGTCTCTCGACGTCGAGGAGGCCGTAGATGCAACGAAGCGTTGCATCCGGACGGGAGGAGAAGAGGGGTTTCGGCTGGCGCCGCATCCTCCTCTACCCCCTCGCCCTCGTCGTCGGCGCCCTCGCGGCCCTCTTCCAGAGCTTCGCCCTCTTCTTCGTCTTCGCCGCCCTCATGCTGGCGCCGCTCGTCATCAAGCTCCGCGAGTGGGCGGCGAGCGCGCCGGGCGGGGCCGGCGGCAAGGGGGGACTGCGCGGCGGGTTCGGCCTCGTCCGGCTCCTGCGCTGGTTCTTCCGGCGGCGGCTCCGGGTGACGCGCGAGGGCAAGGTCTTCATGGGCCTCACGGTCCTCTTCGGCGTCGCCGCGATCAACACGGGCACGAACCTCCTCTACCTGATCCTCGCCATGCTCCTCTCGCTCATCGTGATCTCCGGCGTCCTGTCGGAGCTCGACCTGCGCGGGCTGCGCGTCTCGCGGCGGCTGCCGTCCCACGTCTTCGCCGGCGAGGACGTCCGCGTCCACGTCGCCGTCCTGAACCCGCGGCGACACCTGCCGGCGCTCGCGATCGAGGTCCAGGAGCGCTCGGGGCCCTTCGGGCCGGCGGGGTCGAACGCCCCGGGCCCGAAGGGCTTCGTCTTCAAGCTCGACCCGGGCGAGCGCGCCGTGCGCGGTTACCGGCTCGCGGTCCCGCGGCGCGGCGCGTACGCGCTCACCGGGATCGAGCTCGCCACGCGCTATCCCTTCGGCTTCTTCGTCAAGTACGCCCAGGCCGAGCTCAAGGCCGAGCTCGTCGTCTACCCGACCCCGCGCGAGCTCGCGCCCGACCTCATGCCGGCGCGCGGGCAGGGCGGCGAGGTGCGGATGCGGCGGCCGACCTTCACCTTCTCGCCGGACGAGTTCCACGGCCTCCGCGACTACCGCGCCGGCGACAACCCGCGCTGGATCCACTGGCGCTCCTCGGCCCGCCTCTCGCGGCTCGTCGTCAAGGAGTTCGAGCCGCGGCGGGCGCGGCGCACGGCCGTCGTCCTCGACCCGTTCGTCCCGCCGGACGCGGGAGGCGTCGACCGGAACGGGGGCGGGAACGGCGACGGGGCCGGGCCCGGCGAGCCGCCGGACCGCGTCCTCGACCGGGGCGTCACGCTCGCCGTCTCGCTCCTCGACCTCCTCGCCCGGCGCGGCGAGCGCGTCGAGGTCGCGACCCTCGTGCCCGGGCCGGTCCGCTTCGACCTCGGCGTCCCGCGCACCCACTACCGGGTGCTCGACACGCTCGCGCGGCTCGGGCCGCTCGCCCGCGAGGCGCCGGGCGCGGTGGCCGAGCTGGCCGCCGCCGCCGTCCGCGACGCGCGCCGCACGATCGTCGTCTGCGCGCGCGACTCGGCGGCGCTGAGGAAGGCGCTGCCGCCGCAGTGCGAGGTGCTGGCGTACGAGAAGGATGCTCGATACTACGCGGACGGAGGGAGAGGGAGAGGGAGAGGGAGAGGGAGGGACGAAGCCACGGAGGCGACGGAGTTCACGGAGGCCACGGAGGCCACGGAGAGACGAGGGAGAGGCGGGAGTCTTGACCCGGAGAAGAACCCGCTGAAAGACCGACGACGCCGTTGACATGGACCTGAAGCGCGCCTTCCAGCTCTCGACCTACCTCCTCGTCCTGACGGGCGTGCTCTCGCTCGCCCTCGCCGAGGGGTCGCCGGTCTGGGTGTTCCTCGCCGGAGCGGCGGCCACGGTCGCCCACATCCAGGCGGACCGGCGCGGGCGGCCGCTCGGGCGGGCGAAGGCGTACGCCCTCGCGCTCGGCGCCTTCGGGTTCCTCGCCCTCGACGTCTTCTTCCTCTCCGGCGAGTCGGTCCTCGGGCTGTCGCACTTCCTGATCCTCGTCGCCCTCATCCTGCTCGCGAGCGAGAAGAGCCCGCGCGAGTACTTCTGGCTCTTCGCGATCAGCCTCATGCACCTCGCCGTCGCGGCCGTCTTCACGGTCGACGTGCTCTTCGCCCTCGCCTTCGTCCTCTACATGGTGCTCGGGACGTGGGCGCTCATCCTCTTCCTCCTCGTCCGCGAGCGCGAGGCCTCGGACGCCGTCCTCGCGGGCGCCGGCGGCGCGCCGTCGCCGCCGGTCCGCATCGGGCGCGGATTCCTCGCCGGCGTCGGGGCCGTGTCGCTCCTCACCCTCCTCATGACGGCCGTGCTCTTCGCCGTCTTCCCGCGCATCGGCCAGCAGTTCTTCCAGGTGCGGCGAAGCGGCGGCCCGCGCGTGACGGGCTTCTCGACCGAGGTCGGCCTCTCCGACCTCTCGGCCATCCGCGAGAGCCGCGAGGAGGTGATGCGCGTCGTCGTCGACCGCCCGGGGCTGCGCTTCCCGGCCGGGCCGCGCTGGCGGGGGCTCGCCTACGACCGCTACGAGCGCGGCCGCTGGGTGCGGAGCTGGCTCGACCGGGACGAGCGCGACGGGCGCCGGGGGCCGCCGGTCCCGCCCATCCTCGCCGACTCCGCCCTCGGCCGCTTCTACACGCTCCGGTCGCCGACCGGCGAGCCCGACTGGCCGGCGCGCGCCGAGGACGTCGCCGTCTGCACGGTCTACCTCGCCCCCATCGGCGTCGACGTCCTCTTCGTCCCCCAGCGCCCGCGCACGATCGAGTTCCTGTCGCGGCCCCCGCAGTTCCTGGCGATCGACCCGGGCGGCGGGGTCGAGGTCATCGGGCACCCGCAGACCGACTTGAAGTACCAGGTCCGCTCGGTCCCCGTCCGGCGCTCGGACGTGAGCGCGGGGCCCGGCTCGCGCGTGCCCGAGGCCTTCCGGGCCTACGTGCGGTACCCGCGCCAGGGGCCGGACATGAAGCGGATCGAGGCCCTCGCCCAGCGCGTCGCGGCCGACGCGGGCGCGACGACCGACCTGGCGCGCGTCGAGGCGATCGAGCGCCACCTGCGCGAGACCTTCGAGTACACGCTCGAGGTCGAGCCGAGCCCGACCGGCGTCGACCCGATCGAGCACTTCCTCTTCGACAAGAAGCGCGGCCACTGCGAGCTCTTCGCCTCGGCGTTCGTCCTCATGGTGCGGGCGCTCAAGGACCCGCTGCCCTCGCGCCTCGTCTCGGGGTTCCTCTCGGGCGAATGGAACGACGTCGGCCGCTACTGGCTCGTCCGCCAGAGCGACGCCCACGCCTGGGCCGAGGTCTACTTCCCGAGCGCCGGCTGGGTCGAGTTCGACCCGACGCCGGCCGGCGCCGAGCTCCCCGACTCGGGGCTCTTCGGCCGCCTCTCGCGCTTCGCCGACTACATGAAGCTCCGCTGGCTCAACTACGTGATCAGCTACGACCTGAAGGACCAGATCTCGCTCGCCGAGGAGGCCCAGCGCCGCATGTGGCGGATGAAGCGGGCCGCCGCCGAGCGGCTCGAGCGCGCGCGCGCGACCGTCGCCTCGTTCCGGGCGCGGCTCGAGAGCGGCGCGCTCGGCGCCCGGGCGTGGCTCCGGATCGCCGCGGTCGCCGTCGCCATCGCGGCGCTCGCGGTGCTGGCGTTCATCTTCCGGCGCCGCCTCCTCGGCGCCGGGGGCAGCCGGCGCGCGCGCGTGGCCGGGCCCGCGGCCCCCGTCGTCCGCTTCTACGCCGACCTCGTCAAGGTCCTCGAGCGCCGCGGCTTCATCCGCGGGCGCACCGAGACCCCGCGCGAGTACGCGCTCCGCGTCGTCCGTGAGGGCGGCCCCATGTACGAGCCCGTGCCGGCGGTCGTCGACTCCTTCTATCGCGCCCGCTACGGCGGCGTCGAGCTCGGCCTCGCCGACGTGGCCGCGGCCGAGGGCGCCGTCCGCCGGCTCGTCCTCGCGGCCTCGCCGGGGCCGGGCCCCAAGCGAGCCGGACCCGTCGCGGCGCCGCCTCCCGTGCCCGGATGACGCGCCGATGATGCGAGGCCGGGCGAACCCGTCGAGACGCGGCCTGCGGGCGCTCGTCAAGCTCCTGACGCTGGCCGTCCTCGTCGTGACCGCGGCCCCGCCGATCTTCGGCCCGGCGTCCGAGCGCGACGAGACGGGGGTCCGGGCGCCCGGGCCCGAGCGGTCGCACGACGTCCTCCGGATGCCGGGCCCCGGGGCCCGCGCCGCCGCGCGGCTGGCGGCCCCGGACTTGAAGGTCGCCGTGCCCGCGCCCCTCGCGCTCCCGGTCGCCATCGCCGTCCCGGCCTCCGGGATCGGCGACGCCAGGCGCCACGCCTCGATCGACGACCGCCGGCTCGGGCCCCCGCTCTTCGGGCCCGCGGCCAGCCCCGCGGCGCCGCCTCAGGCGCCGAGGATGAAGCGGGCCGCGGCTTCCGCGCCCACCGCCACGAGGCCCCCGAGGGCCGCGCCGGCGACGACGTCGCTCGGGAAGTGGACCCCGAGGGCGAGCCGGGAGAGCAGCACCAGGCCCGTCGCCGGCAGGACGAGCGGGGCCGTGCCGGGGTAGTGCGCCAGCACGACGACGGCGAGGGCGGTCGCGTGGATGGCGTGGCTCGAGGGGAAGCTTAAGTGGCGGAGCGGCATGAGTCCGAGCCCGTGGCCCGCGCCGCCCGCAGGCCGCGGGCGGCGCGTCGCGAGCTTGAGGGCGAGGTCGACGACGAGGCCGCCGCCCGAGGCGGCGAGCATGGTCGCGACGACGGCCAGCGCCGGCCGCCCGTAGACGAGCGGGAGCGCGGCCATGAGCGCGACCCAGAAGGGGAGCGCGCCGAGGACGCTGACGCCGCGGAAGAAGCCGCCGCCCGCCCGGGTGAGGCCGATCCGGTGGAAGCGCGCGACGACGGGGCGCTCGCGGTCGGCGAGCGCCCCGAGGATCCCCGACTCCGTCACCGCCGGTCGCGCTCGCCTTCCCCGAGCAGGACGCGCAGCCGCTCCACGTGCCGGGCGAACGCGCGCCGTCCGGCCGGCGTCAGGCGATAGGTCGTCCGGGGCCGCTTCCCGGCGAACCCCTTCTCGGCGGCGACGTAGCCGTGGCGCTCGAGGACGCCCGCGTGGGCGGCCAGGTTGCCGTCCGTGAGCGCGAGGAGCGAGCGCAGCTCGAGGTAGTCGACCTCGCGCCTCGCCGCGAGCACGGCGGCGATCGAGAGCCGGACCGGCTCGTGGATCACGCGGTCGAGCTCGTCCGGCTTGACGGCGCCCGCGCCGTTGTCCGCTCCCCTGGCGCCGGAGAGGTCCCTCGGCATCACGTCACGCCTCCCTCGCCGGGCGGACCGCGAGCACCAGCCCGAAGACGAGGTGGAAGCCGCCGAACGTGGCCCCGAGCGCGACCGCGGGCGCCGGGGCGAGGGCGAGGTGGGCGAGGCCGGCGAGGACGAAGGCGACGCCGAGCCAGCGCACGGCGCGGCGCGCGAAGCCGCCGGCGGCGACGGCCCCGGCGCCGTAGCCGAGCATCCAGACCGCCGGCACGAGCTCGGCCGCGCCCGCCCGCGAGAGCGCCGCCGTGAGCGCCAGGGCGCCGACGAGCGGGGGCCAGAGGGCGTGCAGGATCTCGATCGCGAGCGGCGTCACGAACGGCGCGCCCTCGCGGCGGACCGAGCGCCAGGCGAGGAGGACCCAGCCGGCGGCCGCGGCGACCAGGACCGCGCCCCAGACGAGCCCGAGCCGTCCGAGGGACTGGGCGATCGGGGCGCGCGCCAGGATGGCGTCCGTCGCTCCGGCGCCGGCGACCGCGAGCGCCCCGGCCGTGAAGGCGGCCGCGGGCGGCAGGTGGCGGTAGCTCCGGGCCCGCTCCATGAGGGCGCGGATCGTCCGGAGGTCGGCGCCCGGGTCGGCCGGGCGGGCCGTCACGTCGTCATCCAGCCAGGGCTCGTGCACGGTCCCCCTCCTTGGGCAGCCCGCCGAAGCGGCGGGTGCGGCGCGCGAAGTCGGCGAAGGCCTCGAGCAGCCCCTCCTCGCCGAAGTCCGGCCAGAGCTCGTCCGTCACGTGGATCTCGGCGTAGGCGAGCTGCCAGAGCAGGAAGTTCGAGAGGCGGCTCTCGCCCGCCGTCCGGATCACGAGGTCCGGGTCGCCGAGGTCCTGGTCGTAGAGGAACCGGGCGAAGGTCCGCTCGTCGAGCCCCTCGGCGAGGGTCGGGTCGAGGCGCGCGGCCCGGGCCAGGCGGGCGGCGGCGTCGACGATCTCCTGGCGGCCGCCGTAGTTCACGGCCACGCGCAGCGTCATGCGCACGCCGCCGGCCGTCTGCTCGGCGAGGCGCGCGAGCCGCGCCTCGAGGTCCGCCGGCAGCGCGGCCAGCCGCCCGAGCGGCCTGAAGCGGATCCCGTTCGCGATGAGGCGGTCGCGCTCCTGCTCGCAGTAGCGCGCGAACAGGTCGAAGAGGGCGCGCACCTCCTCGGGCGGGCGCCGCCAGTTCTCGGTCGAGAAGGCGTAGAGCGTGAGCTCGCGGACGCCGAGGCGCGCGCACGCCTCGACGACGCGGTCGACGGCGCGGGCGCCGGCCAGGTGGCCCGCCGGCCGCGGCAGCCCGCGGCGCTCGGCCCAGCGCCCGTTGCCGTCCATGATGATCGCCACCCGCTCGGGGACCGGAACCATCTCGCCACCCCTTCCCAAAGTAGCAAAGCACTTTGCTGCGCAAAGCGACGGCAAGGATTATGGCCGTCCCCGGGGGTCCCGTCAAGCCCCCGCTCCCGGCCGGCCCGCGGGGCGCGGCGGGGCGGGACGGACCGTTCCGGGAGGCCGGCGGCGGCGGCTCCCTCGCGGCCCGTGAAGGCGCCCCTTCCCGGCTCGGCGGTTCCCGCGTCTAATCTCGGGCATGTGGCCCTTCTCGCGCCCCGCGCCCTCCGGTCCGCCCGTCGCGGTCACGATCTACACGAAGCGCGACTGCCCCCTCTGCGACGAGGCGAAGGAGGTCCTGGCCGCGGCCGGGCGCCGGCACGCCCTCGAGGTCGCCTGGGTCGACATCGCGGGCGACCCCGAGCTCGAGGCGCTCTACGGTCTCGAGGTCCCCGTCGTCTTCGTCGCCGGCCGCAAGCGCTTCTTCGGGCACGTGTCGCCGGCGCTGCTCGAGAAGGCCATCGTCGCCGCCCGGGGCTCCGCCTGATCGCCCGCGCGCCGGTGCCCCGGCGGCTCGGGGCCGCGCCGCCGGCGTCGACGGCCGCGCGCCGCCCGCGCCGCGTTTGACCTCGCCGCCGGGCGGACGTACCATGGCCGCTCCCATGCAGCCCCTGCCGATCGCCGATACCGGGTCGCCCGCCCTGGCGGGCCGGACGAACCTGAAGGATCTCTCCCGCGAGGAGCTGCGTCGCTTCGTCGGCACGCTCGGCGAGCCGCCCTACCGCGGCGACCAGATCTTCCAGTGGATCTACAGGCGCGGCGCGAAGGGCTTCGCCGCCATGACCGACCTGTCGAAGGCGTTCCGCGAGAGGCTGGCCGCGGTCGCGACGCTCGCCGGCCCGACGGTCGCCGCCGCCCCGCGGAGCGCGGACGGGACGCGGAAGCTGCTGCTCCGGCTCGAGGACGGCGAGGCGATCGAGGCCGTCCTGATCCCGGACGAGGACCGGACGACCGTCTGCCTCTCGACCCAGGTCGGCTGCCCGCTGGCCTGCCGGTTCTGCGCGACGGGCGACCTCGGCCTCAAGCGCGACCTCGCCCCGCACGAGATCGTCGACCAGTTCCTGATCGCCCAGGAGGTGGCGGGGGGCCGGCTCGATCCGGCTGCGCCGGTCGAGCCGCAGGGGGAGAACGAGGGGGGGCGGCGAAGCGGAGGCCCCCCCTCGAGGCCCGAGAGAGACCGCGAGCGCCGGGTGACGAACGTCGTCCTCATGGGCATGGGCGAGCCGCTCCTCAACTACGACGCGACCCTCAAGGCCGTGAAGGTCCTCACGGACCCGAAGGGCGTGGGCCTCGGGCCGAAGCGGATCACGCTCTCGACGGTCGGGATCCTGCCGAAGATGATCCCGTTCATCGAGGCGACGGGCGTGCACCTCGCCGTCTCCATCCACGCGCCCACGGACGAACTCCGGAAGGAGCTCATGCCGATCGACCGCAAGTACCCGCTCGACCTGGTCCTCGAGACGCTGCGCGCGAACCGGGACAAGCTCGACGACCGCGTCTTCTTCGAGTACGTGCTGCTCGAGGGCGTGAACGACGACCCCGAGCACGCGCGCCTGCTGGCCGAGAAGATCCGCGGGATCCCGGCCAAGGTGAACCTGCTCGCGTTCAACCCGCACGAGGGCTCGCCCTTCCGGCGGCCCTCCGACGAGCGCGTCGAGCGGTTCAAGCAGGAGCTGCGCGACCGGGGCGTCGACGCCTACATCCGGAAGTCGCGCGGCCGCGACATCGCGGCGGCGTGCGGGCAGCTCGCGCTGCTCGAGAGCGAGGGGGCGACGGTCAAGGGGGCGGCGGGAGCATGAGCGAGCTTTACACGGGCGGCGAGGTGCGGTCGACGTTCGAGACGTTCCGCGGCTACCAGCGGGACATGATCGAGGCGTCGTTCGACCACTTCCAGACGAAGCTCCGGCTGTTCGTGAACTTCTGCGAGAAGGACGACGTCTTCCGGGTCGTCACGCGCTTCCTCCACCTCCGCGTGGGCGACGTGCGCGAGTGGTACTTCCGGGCCGCCGACGCGGGCGGGTCGAAGGAGATGCCGGCGGAGCCCGCCGACTGGCTCGCGACCGTCTACAAGCTCCTGCTCGAGCTGAAGCAGCAGCGCCTCGACCTCCGGAACCTGCTCTCGTCGCTCTTCTCCGCCCGGTCGCTCCCGGAGGCGTTCTCGGACTTCAAGACGCGCTGGCTCGAGCGGTACCAGCGCGAGATGAACGAGCGCCTGGCCGCCGTCGAGCGCCGGATCCCGGAGGACGTGGGCGCCAAGGTCCCCCTCGAGGACGTCGTCGCCGAGGCCTTCGGCGCCGCGGCCCCGCCCATGCCGGGCGAGATCGCGCCGGCCCCGGCGCCGCCGAGCCCGGCGGGACCGCCGGCCGCGGCCTTCATCGCGACCGCCCCGGCCGCCGACTCGAAGGCCCACCTGCCCGAGGCGAGCGCTCCGGCGGCCGCCGGCGCCCTGATCCCGGGCGCCCCGGGCGCCCCGGGCGCCGAAGCCGGCGAGGCCCGCGGCCCCGCCGCCGACGCCGCCGACGCGCCCGGGCTCGAGGACCTCGTCGCCGCCTTCGAGGCGGCCGTCAAGGCCACGAAGGGCCTCGCGTCCGCGGTCAAGGGCGACCTCAAGGCCGACGTCAAGATCCTGAAGCTCGAGATCGCCCGCCGCGCCCCGCGCCGCGAGGTGATCCTGGCCGTCGCCCGTCCCCTCGAGCGCCTCGCGGGCAAGCTGAAGGAGGTGGGGGAAGCGATCGTGCGCCGGGCCGAGCGGGAGGCGCCGTAGTCCGGCCCCGGGCGAGGACCCCTTCCGTGGAAGCTCCGGCGGGCACAGAGCCGCCGCCCGGGGGCGACCGGCCCGGGAAGCCGCCGCTCGAGCTGCTCGAGCCGGCGGTCGTCCGCGGCCTCCTCCGGCGCCTCGCCGGGCTGCGCCTGGCGAGCCTGCTCCGACGCTTTCCCGAGCGGCCCGTCTGGGCGGCCTTCATGTTCGTCAACGGCTTCGCGACCATCGCCATCCTCGCCGGGGTGGCGGCGGTCGCGCGCACGCCCTTCGTCTTCCCGTCGCTCGGGCCGACGGCGTTCCTCTTCTTCACGACCCCGACGCTCCCGACGGCGAGCCCCCGCCACGCGATCTACGGGCACGCGATCGGCATCGCCTGCGGCTACGGCGCGCTCCTCGCGACGGGGCTCGAGAACGCGCCGCCGGCCGTCGTCGTGGGCGTCGACGGACGGCGCGTGCTCGCCGCCGCCCTCTCGCTCGCGCTCACGGGCGCCCTCATGATCCTGCTCCGGGCGGCCCACCCGCCGGCCGGCGCGACGACGCTCATCGTCTCGCTCGGGATCATCACGCGGCCGGCCCACCTCGTCGTGATCGAGGTCGCGGTCGCGCTCCTGACGCTGCAGGCGATCGCGATCAACCGGCTGGCCGGGATCGACTACCCGCTCTGGGCGCGGCGGGCGGCCCCGCCGGGGCCGCCGCCGCCGCCGTCGCCGCCGCCGTCGCCGCCGCCGTCGCCGTCGCCGCCGCCGCCGCCGCCCCCCCCGGCCCCGCCTCCCGGGTGAAGGCTCACCGCTTCGCGGACCGGGCGATGCGGAGGCCCTTCGGGTCGACGCCGTCGGCGTAGAGCTCCGGCACCTGGAGCGTCCCGCGCGCCGAGAGGCTCTCGGTGCGCTCGCGCGCGCGGGCGAAGATCTCGGCGAGCGTGAGCCAGCCGTCGCCGTCCTGGTCGGCCGCGGCCGAGCCGAGGGCCTCGACCAGCTCGACCGTCAGCAGCCCCTTCTTCTGCTCGCGGATCGGCGAGCGCTCGAGGGCGACGCCGCCCGGGCCGGCGGCCACGATCACGGCCCGCCCGCGCCCGAACCGCTCGAGGCCGGCGCGCACGGCCGCCTCGCCGCCCGCGCCGATCGTCGCCGCCGCCCCCGCCCCCGCGAGCTGCTCGCGCCCGAGCGTCCGCACGGCGGCGCCGCGGCCCGGCACCCCGCCGAAGCTCGCGTCGAGGACGACGACCTGGCGCGCCCGGCCGGCGCCGAGCGCCTCGGCGAGGTCGTCGAGGGCGATCGCCGTCTCGGCGGGCCGGTCGCGCTCGAGGTCGTGCGCGGCCAGATGGAGCTTTCCGCCCGACTCGAAGCCGTAGCCCGAGAAGTAGAAGTAGAGCGTGTCCCGAGGGCCGCCGCGCGCCGCCCGCTCGCGCACGGCCTCGAGCACGCGCTCGCGCGTCGCCTCCGCGTCCTCGAGGAGGACGACGTTCCGGGCGGCGAGGCCGGCGCGCTCGCGCAGGGCCTGGGCGACCGCCTGGGCGTCGTCGCTCGCGACCCGGAGGTCGTCGATGGCCCGGTAGCGGCCGGCGCCGACGCAGACCGCGAGCCCGTGCGCGAGCCGGGCCCCGAAGGCGGCGCCGCTCGCCTCGCCGGCGAGCGCGGCCAGGTCGGCGGCGAGCGCGACCGCGACCTCGTTCCGGGCGTACGGCAGGAGCACGTCGCCCGCCCGCGCGTAGTTCTCCTGGGTGAGCGAGCCGGGGACCGTGAAGATCCCGAGGAGCTTCCACCCGCGCTGGAAGTGGTCGAGCTCCTTCACCGGCGCCGCCGTGTAGGTCTTCTCGAAGACGACGGCCTCCGAGCCCGCCGCCCGCACGCGCGCGAGGACCTCGAGCTCCGCCCGGTAGCGCTCGTCGGCGACGAGCCACGCCGGCCAGACGTTGAAGACGAAGTTGAACAGGTTCGGGACCCAGCGGTAGTTGTTGCGGTCGACGAAGTGGACGGCGTGGCGGCGGACCTCGAGCGTCAGGACGAGGTCGAAGCGGCCCGCGAACGCCGCCTCGACGGCCTCGGCGGGCGGCGGGGGCGGCGGGACGCGGAAGGCGGGCGTGCGCCCGGCGGCCGGCGGGCCGGCCGGGGCGGCGCCCGGAGCGCCCTCGTCGCCCGTCCACCGCTCGCGGTCGGCGAGGTCGGCGAGGAAGGCGACCTCGGCGAAGGCGCCCGACGACTCGGCCGCGGTCGCGAGGGCCGCGCGCAGCCCCGGGATGTCGACCGGCACCGGGCTCCACCGCTCCTCGGGGTCGACCGGCCGGAGCGTGGCGTCGGGGCCGACGACGAGCGGGGCCACGGCCAGCCTGAGCGGCGTCGGGCGCGGGGCGCGCGTCGCCTCGCGCAGGGCGACGTCGAGGCGCGGGGCCGGCGGGGCGCCGCAGGCGGCGAGGGGAGGGAGGGAGACGAGGAGCAGGACGAGCGCGGCACGGTTCGCGAGTCGCATGGACGTGGCCCTTACTCCTTCTCCCAGTCCGCGAGGTCCGGCGCCGGCGCGTCGAGCGCGCACCGGAAGCCCACGTCCTTGAGGCGCGGGTATCCCTTGCGCGCGTCGGGGCGGCTGCGCTGGGCCGCGCGGAAGAAGTCGCGGTGCGGCGCCAGGTCGAAGCTCCCGCCCTGGAGGACGGCGACCTCGCCCCCGTCCGGCTGCGGCTCGACCGTCCACTCCTGGACGTTCCCGCCCATGTCCATGCAGAAGAACGGGCTCAGGTCGCCGTCCACGGCGCCCACGGCGACGGGCTCCCGCTTCCCGGAGTCCCCGACGGCCTTGAGCCACTGGTCGCCCCAGGGGTAGAGGCGGCGCGTGTCGCGCCCGAGCTCGACGCTCGCCGCCGCCTCCCACTCGTCGGCCGTCGGCAGCCGCCGCCTCCCCCAGGCGGCGAAGCGCCGCGCCTCGTCGAGGTCGACGCCCGCGACCGGTCCCATCTCCCGGCCGGCGGGCGGCCGCGGCCCGGACCACGTGGCCGGCGGAGGCGCGCCGGTGGCGGCCACGAAGGCGGCGTAGCGGGCCGCCGTCACCTCGGTCGTGTCGACGTAGAAGGGCGCGAGCGCGACGACGTGCACGGGATTGCTCTCGATGTCCTCGCGTCCGAGCTCGACCCGGTCGAGCCGCCCGATGAGGCGCATCTCGGCGGGTCGCGCCCGCTCGGCCACGGCCCGCTCGAGCGCGAGCCAGCCCTTCTCGGCCTGCGGCTCGGCCCGGAGCGCCTCGCGGAGCGCCGCGCGCGCCGCCCGCTCGCCCTTCGCCCGCCGGTCCTCGGCGAACCGGCGGGCGAGCGCCCGGAAGCGCGTCTCCTCGGCCTCCGTCAGCGAGCTCAGGGCCTCGCGCGCCGCCGCCTCGGCCTCGTCCGGTCGCCCCTTCGCGAACGCGCTCTCGGCCCTCGCCAGGGCGGCGGCGACGAGCTTCCCGCAGGCGTCGGTCTCGGCGACCTCGAGGGCGAGGACGGTCTCGGGCTGCAGGCCCTCCGCCGGGAGCAGGCGGCGGTTGCTCCGCACCGCATCGCGCATGGTCTTCGGATCGCGCGTCTTCGTGGCCTCGAGGAGGCTGAAGAAGACCCGCATCTGGCGCTGGCTCAGCTCGAGCTCGCGCGCCTTCGCGAGCGCGATGCCCGTCCGCCTTTCGAGCGACGCCCCGCCCTCCGCGAGCAGGCGCACGACCTGATCGATCTTGAAGTGGGCGAACCTCGCGTCCCTCTCCCGCTGAGCGACGAAGTCCTCGTAAGACGCGACGACCTCATCGGCGGCGCGCAGGTCGAACCGGATGGCGGCGGCGGGCGGGGTCAGCGCGGGCACGAGGCCATCCTGCTCGAGACGCTTGAGCCTCGCCCGCGCGTTGTCGCGATCGCCGCGCTCGAGCGCCTCCCGGGCGGCGGCGAGCTCGCGCCGCTGGGCGAGCTCCCGGCCGAGATCGAGCACGCGCGCTCTCTCGGCCTCCCGCGCGAGGAGCGCCGTGCGCGCGATGTCGCGCTCGGCCCGGTCGAAGTCGGAGCTCTCGAGGAACCGCCCCGCCCGGGCCGCGGTCTCGGCGAGCGCCTTCGCCCGCGTCGCCTCGGCCTTCTCGGCCTCCTCGGCGAAGCGCGTGAGATCGGCGGCCGGGAAGACGCCGCTCTTCTCGGCCTCGGCCCGCAGGCCCTCGGCCTGGATCGCCTGGTCCTTGAGGCGCCCCGCCTTCCCGGCCGAGAGCGCGGCCTCGCGCCGCTCGAGCACGGCCTGGCGCCGGGCGATGCGCGAGGAGATGTCGGCCGAGGCGGCGACCGCGCGCGCGTTGTTCGGGTCGCGGGCGAGGACGCGCTCGAGGACCTCCTTCGCGCCCTCGAGCTCGAACGCGTCGCGCCGCCGCTCGGCCTCGGCGATCTCGCGGTCGATCGAGCGCCAGGTGGTCGCGCTGTAGGCCCCGAAGGCGGCGAGCGAGGCGACGAGCGCGGCCGCCGCCCCGCGGACGAGCAGGCGCCGCCGCCTCAGGACCTCCGGGCGCGTCACGCGCGGCGTCGAGATCGGGCCGCCGCCGAGGGCGCGGTCGAGGGCGACGATCAGCTCGGTCGCGCTGGCGTAGCGCTCGGCCGGCTTCTTCGCCAGGAGCCGGGTGACGATGTTCTGGAGGGCGTGGAGCAGCGGCCCGCTCTCGATCCCGGGGTAGGCCTCGACGAGGAGCGGCGGGCTCTTCTCCTGGTGGGCGCGGACGAAGCCGAGGTCGCTGTCGGCCGCGAACGGCCGCTTGCCGGTCGCCGTCTCGAAGAGCGCGACGCCGAGGCTGTAGAGGTCGGAGCGCTCGGTGCAGAAGCGGAGGCCGTCGAACTGCTCGGGCGCCATGTAGGGGCGGCTCCCGGCGGCGAACATGGAGACGTGCGAGAGCCGCCAGTCCGCGATCCCGGCGAGGCCGAAGTCGAGGAGCTTGACCCCGCCGTCGCGCGCGAGGAAGGCGTTCGCCGGCTTCAGGTCGCGGTGGAGGATCCGCTGCGGGTGCCCGTGCAGGGCCTCCAGCGCCCGCGCGAGCCCGCGCGCGACGCGGAGCGCGTCGGTCAGGGGGAGCGGGCCGCGGCTCGCGATGCGCTGGGCGAGCGTCTCGCCGTCGAGCAGCTCGAGCGCGAGGTAGAGGACCGGCTCGCCCTCGAAGTTGGCCTCGTTGGCGTCGTAGCAGCGGACGACGTTCTCGTGGGCGACCGACATGAGGATGCCGCCCTCGCGCAGGAACAGCTCGCGGAGCTGGCGGTACTCGGCCTCGCTCGCGCCCGAGCGCGCCTTTATGACCTTGAGGGCCACGAGCCGCTTCGAGAGCGGGTGCCACGCCTGGTAGACGGCGCCCATGCCGCCGCGCCCGAGCTCCTCCTGGAGCTCGTAGAGGCCGATCCGCGCCCGTTCCTTCCGCGGCGCGCGCGGCGGGCGGCCCGGCTCGGCGACCGTCTTCGCGAACGGCGTGGGCGACGGCGTCGGCGTCGTCGTCCCGTCGCCGCCGTCCCCGTCCGCCCGGGAGCCGCCGCGGGCCGTGGTCGCATCGAGGGAGACCGTCCGCGGGGCCGTCTCGCCGAGGCCGATGGACGTCGCCCGCCCGGAGATGGCCGTCGGGGCCCCGGTCACGGGCGGGGAGTCCGACGCCGGGGCGGGGCCGCTCGTCCCGTCCGCCGGGACGGGCACGGGCGTGGGCTCGCTCGCTTCCTTGGGGTCCAAGCGGGGCCTCGGGCGAGCATTGTACCGCGCCGAGGCGCGGGGCGCCCGTTCCGACGGCCGGGCTACCGGCACCTCAGGGTCCCACCACGACCTCGAGGTCGTCGACGAACCATCCTCGGCCGGGAGGCAGCGCGCTCATGGGCGGAGTCACGGGCTGGACGCTCAGCTCGATCCGCACCTCGGCCTCGCCCGGCGCGGCCGGGATGGCCCCGTCGAGCAGGGCCGTGAGCGGGAAGGAGTCGGCCGCCAGCAAGGGCGTCATCGACGTCGTCCCGGTGTAGGTGAAGCCGGTGAGGCCCATGCCCTCGACGACGACCGCCGCCTCGGGCATCCCGGTCGGACGCACGAGGAGCCGGATCGTCGCCCGGTCGTCGCCCAGGTCGTGCCACTCGCGAAGGCGCAGGGTGACCGGCCGCCCGAGCGACGCCGGGCGCGGGACGCGGAACGTCCGCGTCGTCGCGATCGCCGTGGCGTCGGTCGTCGGGTCGCCGTCGAGCCCGGCGGCGAGCAGGTTCGGCGGGCTCGCGGGCGCGGGCACGAGGCCCGGCACCCCGCCCCGGTCGGGGACGCCGACCCGCCAGGTCGCCGTCGAGAAGAACCCGAGCGGCAGCGGGAAGCGGCCGGGCGACTCGGGACCCTCGGCGTCGAACGTCTCGCGGAACACGGACGCCTCGCCGTCCGGGACCTCGAGGAACGCCTGGAAGCGCCCGAGGCGCGTCACCGGGAACGACACCCGGCCGAGCGTCCGGTCGACGGTCACGTCCGCGGCCGGGACCTCGACCGGACGCCCGTAGACCGGCCGCCCGAAGCGCCGGTCGATCTGCGAGGCCGGGTCGGTCGTCGACTGGAGCTCGGGGTCGAGCCGGAAGACGCGGAAGACGCCGCCCGCGAGCTCGTCGGCCGTGAGCCCGGACGAGAGCGGCAGGACGACCGCCGTCGCCGGCTGGACGGCGGCCGGCTCCGGCAGGTAGGCGACCGCGCCCGAGACGGGCCGGAGCCGCCGGCCCGCGGGGACGGCGGGCGCGGGCGTGGCGAGCGCCAGGTCGAGGTCGCGCGCCGGCACGGAGCGCACGGCGGCGACGCCCGCGACCCGCCCCGCGAACGCGGGCTCGGGGCGCGAGACGGCGAGCACGGGGGCGATCCGCACCTCGATGCCGTTGCCGGTCGCGAGGAGGACGTCGTCGACGCCGTCCTCGTTCAGGTCGCCGGCGGCGATCCCGCGCGTCCCCTGGGCGATCCCCGAGTCGACGAGGCTGAAGTCCTCGACGATGCGGAGGTCGAGCGACCGCCCGTCGGCGCGCGCCGGCGGGCCTCCCCGGGCGGCCCCGTCGCGGGACGCCGGCCGCGCCCGGACGGCCTTGAGGAAGGACCCGAACGGCGTCGCGACGAGGGCGTCGAGGCGGCCGTCGCCGTCGGCGTCGCCGAGGGCCAGCTCCTGCGGGCCGCCGCCGCCCGTCTGGACGCTCAGGGCGGGTCCGAAGCGCCCGTCGCCCAGCCCCTGACGGACGCGGATCTCGTCCAGGAAGAACTGGTCCACCTCGACGATGTCGAGGCGGCCGTCTGCGTCCATGTCGCCGAGGGCGACCGAGACCGGGTTGAAGGCCGGCAGGCTCGGGGCCACGGGGGTGAAGGCGCCGCTGCCGTCGCCCCGCAGCACGACGAGGGCGCGCTCGGCCCCGACCACGGCCACGACGATGTCGAGGTCGCCGTCCTGGTCGACGTCGCCGACCGCGACGTCGCGCGGCGAGAAGCCCACGAACACGAAGGCCGGGGCGAGGAAGCCCCCGGCCGGCGTGCGCCGGTAGATGGAGATGTCGCCCGTGAAGTCGTTGGCGGCCACGATGTCGAGGCGCGCGTCGCCGTCCAGGTCGCCGAGGGCGAGCGCGATCGGGGCGTCGCCCGCCGGGAGGCGCGTCTCGGGGCCGAACGCCCGGGCGGCCCCGTCCCAGAAGCGCACGCTGATCTCGTCCGGCTGGCCGGCGCCCGGGTTCGCCATGGAGTTGGCGACGACGAGGTCGAGGTCGCCGTCCTGGTCGAGGTCGCCGAGGACGACGTCGCGCGGCCCGCCGGGGGAGGGGAGGCGCGTCTCCGGGCCGAACGCCGCGCCGCCCTGCCCGAGCCGCACGCTCAGGTCGTTCGAGAGCTGGTTGGCGAGCACGAGGTCGAGGCGCCCGTCGAGGTCGAGGTCGCCGAGGGCGGCGCCCTCGGGGGTGTCGCCGGCGGGAAAGCGCGGCTCGGCGCCGAACTGGCCGCGCCCGGACCCGAAGAAGAGGAAGATGAAGTCCGTGAAGCCCGAGTCCTCGGCGGCGACGAGGTCGAGCCGGCCGTCGCCGTCGATGTCGGCGAACCGGGCCTCCGCCGGACCGCCGGCCGTCTGGACGGGGATGGGCGGGCCGAACGTGCCGTCGCCGCGCCCGGGGCGGACGAAGCGCTTGCTGAAGACGGGCTGGGTCGTGAGGAGGTCGAGCCGGCCGTCGCCGTTCGCGTCGCCGGCGTCGAGGAAGAGCGTGCCCTTCGCCGGGAAGGAGAGGGCGGCGCCGAGCTCGCCTCCGGCCGCGCCCGTCCCCAGGCGGACATCCACCGTGTCGGACTCGGCCGGGAGACCCGGGGTGGTGCTCGAGACGGCGAGGTCGAGCCGGCCGTCGCCGTCGAAGTCGCCGAGGACGAGGGCGGAGGGATCGGACGCGACGGGCACGGCCTGCACCGCCGCGAGCGTGCCGTCGCCCGCGTTGCGGAGGAGGCGGACCTCGCGGGGCGACGGGGAGGCGACGCCGGCGACGACGTCGAGGGCGAGGAGGCCGTCGGCGGTCGCGACGTCGCCGAGGGCGAGCGAGCGCACGCCGGCGATCGCCAGCTCGGGCAGGAGGGCCGTGAAGCCGCCCGTGCCGTCGTTCCGGTAGACGTGGAGGACGCCGGCCGCCGCCTGGGGGACGACGAGGTCGACGTCGCCGTCGCGGTCGAGGTCGCCGGCCGCCAGGGGCGGCTCGCCCGCGAGCCGCGGCCGCGGGTCCGTGAGGGCGCCGGCGCCGTCGTTGACGAGGAGGGCGACGCCCATCGTCTGCGTGGCGACGACGACGTCGAGCGCGCCTTCGCCCGTCACGTCGGCGAGCGCGAGGTCGAGCGGGCCGCCCGGGACGGGCAGGACGGCGGCGGGCCCGTACTGGCCGGGCGCCGTGGCCAGGTGCACGCGGACCGACGACTCGGCCGGCGGGTCGGATCTGTTGGCGGCGTAGACGATGTCCTCGAGCCCGTCGCCGTTCAGGTCGCCGACGGCGATGCGCCGGGGCGCCGTCGCCAGGAGGTTCAGCTCGACGCTGAAGAGCGGCTTGTCGGCGCCGATGGTGAAGACGTTCGTGTCGGACTGTCCCTCGCTCCCGTCGGGGTTGAGCGGCGCCACGCGCACGATCGTCACCAGCTGGCGCTGGTTCGAGGCCCCGTCCGCGCGCGCGTCCCAGACGAACGTGTGGAAGTTGCCGCCGCGAGCGTCGAGCCCCGGGAACGGCAGGGCGCGCAGGTCGTCGAGCGAGGCGAGGCCCAGGTCGCGCCCCTCGTGGCGGACGAGGATCCCGGTCGGGGCGAAGAACGTCAGCCCGCCGTCGAGCGACACCTGGATGCGTACGTCGGGCGCGCTGCTCGGGCCGCCCGGGTCGTCGAGCGCATCCTCGTCGAAGAGGGCGAAGCGGATCGGGACGCGGCCGTCGATGGCCGCGATCCCGGTCGCCGTCCCGACGCTCACGATCTGGACCGACGGGATGGCGTCGTTCTCGATCGAGATGTCCACGGTCGCGGCGAGGGAGGCCGCCCCGAAGCGGTCCTCGGCCACGACCTCGACGGTCGTCGTGACGTTGCGGAAGCCGATGGCCTGGGGGGTCGCCGAGTCCCAGAAGATCGTCGAGCCGACGCCGGCCGGGGCGGTCGCGACGGCGCCCAGGGGGCTCCGGATCGGGACCTCGCGACGCGGGATCCCGGAGGCCGTGACGAACAGGCGGAGGACGACGGGGTCGCTCGCCTCGTCGCTCGCGCGGACGGCCGTCTCGACGATGCGGGCGGCGCGCGAGCCGGGAGCGGTCAGGACCTCGACCGACGGGGGCGTGTTGCCGGCCTGGATCGTGCGGTCGGCCGAGCGCCCGACGAGGCCGGCGCGGCTCGGCGTCAGCTTGAACGTGACGGTCCGGACCTTGTCCACGCCGGTCGGGTCGAGGCCGTCGCGGAGGTCGCGCCCGGCGTCCCAGACGAAGGTGTGGCGGCGGCCGGCGGGGGCGGCGTCGAGCCCGTCGAGGCCCGGGCTCGAGGCGGCGGGGGTCGCCGGGCGGAAGGAGCCGCCCGCAGGCGCCCACTCGGCGCCGACGTCCACGGCCGCGCTCGTCGGGTCGACGAGGTTGAACTCGACCGGGATCTCCGTGGCGCTCGGCAGGACGGCGCGGTCGGTCGAGCTGACGATCTCGACGCTCGGGGCCTCGGGCGCGCCGGTCCCGCCGCCGCCGCCCCCGCCGCCGCCGCCCGCGACGCCGAGGGCGACCGCGGTCGCGACCCCGAGGTACGTGCAGCCGCCGCAGAGAGCGAGGGCGACGGCGGCGACGGTCGCGAGCAGGGCGAATGCCGGCGCGCCCCGTCGCCGGGATCGGGAACGGCACATACGGCGATCCTCGGGTTCGTGTCCCGCCCTATCGCCAGCCAATAGAAGCGGCGGGCGAAATTGTGACACCCGGCGGGCGATCGCGCAACGGCGGGGGGTGGGTGGGGCTTGACTTGACTTCCTGGGCCGGGGCCCGACCGCCTCGGGCGACCTCGACTCGATCGCCGGCGTCTCGCCCGCCTTGACGCCCGAGGTCGCTCCCGCGCCGCACTCAGCCCTCCACGAGGCGCGCCTCGGCGAGGTCGGCTGCCGTCTGGCGGGCGCGGCGGGCGAGGAGCTGCTCGATCTTGGCGACGATCATGTCGAGGGCGACCTGGTTGTGGCCGCCCTCGGGGATGATGAGGTCCGCGTGGCGCTTGCTCGGTTCGACGAACTGGAGGTGCATGGGGCGGACGACGCCCAGGTACTGCGAGATCACGGACTCGACCGTCCGGCCGCGGTCCTTCACGTCGCGCTCGAGGCGGCGCAGGATCCGGACGTCGGCGTCCGTGTCGACGAAGAGCTTGATGTCCATGAGCTCGCGGAGGCGCTCGTTCTCGAGGACGAGGATCCCCTCGAGGATGATCACGTGCGACGGCCGGACGGGCACGCTCTCCGGCCCGCGCGTGTGGTGGACGAAGTCGTAGCACGGCCGGTCGATCGCCCGCCCCGCGAGGAGCGCCGTCACGTGCTCGACGAGGAGCTCCTCGTCGAACGCGGACGGGTGGTCGTAGTTGATCCTTGCCCGCTCCTCGAGCGAGAGGTGCCCGGGCGGGCGCCGGTAGTAGTGGTCCTGCTCGAGGACGGTGACCTCGCCCTCGCCGAACCGGGTCTTGAGGACCCGCGTGACGGTCGTCTTGCCCGACCCGCTGCCGCCGGCGAGCCCGATGAGGATGTTGCGCGCCATCTCGCCCCTCTCTCCCGCCCGGAGTATAGCCCCTCGCGCAAGGACCGGGGCGATCGCCTCCCGATCCTGCGGCGAACGCTCGTTGTCGCACCCGGAACGTGGTAACCTGCGGCGGGTAGGGTCGGAGGATCGACATGAGCGAGGAGCGGTTCGAGGGCGGGCCGCCGTCGTCGGCCTTGTCCCGTCGTGCGTTCCTGGGCCGCGTGGGCGGCGCGGCCGCGGCGGCCGTCGCCGCCCAGGCCATCGGGCCGATCGGCCCCGTCGCCGGGCCGGCGGTCGCCCGCGCCGCCGAGGTCGGCCCCCTGACCCCGGCCCAGCGCCGCGTGGCGGCGCGCCGCGTGCGCATCGACGCCGCCGACCTGGCGTTCGGCCGGCCGCACCCGGACCAGCGCTGCAACGGCGAGGAGGACGACTACGGGAAGACGCGGATCGCGAACTTCTCGAAGGGGCTCCCCCACAACGCCCGCGGCGAGGTGGACCGCGCCGCCTACAACCGGTTCCTCGACGCCCTGAAGAGCGGCGACTTCGACGACTTCGAGCGCATCCCGCTGGGCGGCGACCGGCCGCTCCGCAATCCGCTCGCCGGGCTCGCGTTCGAGCTCGAGGGGCCGGACGGCCACCAGCCGTCCGTCCGTGCCGCGCCGCGGATCGACAGGCCCCAGAACTCGGCGGAGGCGGCCGAGCTCTACTGGATGGCGCTCGCCCGCGACGTGCGCTTCACCGACTACGACTCGAGCCCCCTGATCGAACGGGCCGCCCGCGACCTCTCGCGCTTCTCCGACTTCCGCGGGCCGAAGAGGGGCCGGAAGGTCACCCCGCAGACCATCTTCCGCGGCGACACGGCGGGCGACCTGGCGGGCCCTTACCTGTCGCAGTTCCTGCTGCGCGACATCCCCTATGGCTCGCTCGCGATCAGCCAGCGCCAGCAGACGGTCGTTCCGGGCATGGACTACATGACGGGCTACGCGGACTGGCTCGCCATCCAGCGAGGCATCTCGCCTTCCCAGGGCGACCTCTTCGACGCGATCCCGCGGTACATCCGGAACGGGCGGGACCTCGGCCAGTACGTGCACATCGACGCGCTCTACGAGGCGTACCTGAACGCGTGCCTGATCCTGCTCGGGATCGGCGCGCCCTTCGACCGCGGCAACCCCTACAACGACGCGCGGAAGCAGGACGGCTTCGCGACCTTCGGCGGGCCGCACATCCTGAGCCTCGTCACGGAGGTCGCGACCCGCGCCTTGAAGGCCGTCTGGTATCAGAAGTGGTTCGTGCACCGCCGGCTTCGCCCCGAGGCGTTCGGCGGGCGCGTCCACAACCAGCTCATCGGGGCCGCGACGTACCCGATCGACCGCGAGATCCTGAGCTCGGACGCCGTCGACGCGACTCGCGCCCGCTACGGCACCTTCCTCCTTCCCCAGGCCTTCCCCGAGGGGTCGCCCATCCACCCCTCCTACGGCGCGGGCCACGCGACCGTCGCCGGGGCGTGCGTGACGATCCTCAAGGCCTGGTTCGACGCCTCCTACGTCCTGCCGAACCCGGTCGTCCCGAGCGCCGACGGCCTCGCTCTCGTCCCCGTCCAGACGTCGCCCCTCACGGTCGGCGGCGAGCTCGACAAGGTCGCGGCCAACATCTCGTTCGGCCGCAACTTCGCGGGCATCCACTGGCGGTCGGACTACAGCGAGTCCGTGAAGCTCGGCGAGGCCATCGCGATCGGGGTCCTGGAGGAGCAGAAGGCGACGTACGCCGAGGACCACTCGTTCACGCTCGTCCGGTTCGACGGGACGAAGGTCACGATCTGATCCCGACGCGCCCGGACGCCCCGTCCGCGGCGCGCGCAGACTTACCGATCTGGTAAGCCTGAGCCCGGTTTCACGCGGAACCGGCCTCAGGCTTACCGTCTTGGTTAGCCTGCGCCGGCTTCGTGCGCGACGGCGATCCCCGGAAGGTGACGCTTCAGGCGAGGGTCGCGCACGAGCGTCCGGGCGATGCGGACGGCGATCTCGTCGACCGGCCTGGCGGCGAGCTGCGAGACCCGGGCCCGCGTACGGTCGAGCGCGACCGCGAGCTGGGCGTGCGTGTAGGACTCGAGCTCGCCGAGGCGCACGAACGGGCAGCGGGCCTCGGGCGCCGGCCAGCGGCGCGAGGGGCCGGCCAGCTCGGCGGGGCAGAGGCCGTAGGTCGCGGCGGCGGCGGCGAGGAGGACGCCCGGAGACGCGGTCGGGACGACGAGCGGCTGGAGGTCCGCGAGGACGCGGATCGAGCCGACGGCGCGCTCGATGCGCGGCCCGAGCAGCTCGCGCGCCCGAGGCACGTTGGCGATGTCGACGCGTCGCAACCCGACGAAGGCCCGGCAGCTGCTCCACGGGTAGTCGACCGGGCGCTCGACGAGGGGCAGGCGCATCTTCCGCGGGTTCTCGTGGGCGTAATGGATCGTGCGCGCGAGCTCGAACGCGCCCGGGATCGCGCGGGCGTCGACGGGTCCGCGGAGCGGCGGCGCCGGGTACCCGCGCCGTCGCTTGAACCCGCGCCGGTAGGCGAGGAGCGCCTCGGTGAGGCCGACCGCTCCGGCCTCGGGCGTTCCTTCCGCGACGGCGTGCACGTGCGTGCCCATGAGGCAGGAGGCGAGCACGCTCGCCCCGAGGCGCTCTCCGAGGCACTCCGCGAGCGCGTGCCGGTCGTCGTCGTCGAGGACGAGGCGCTGCGTGCCGGCGGCGCCGGCGTCGAGGTGGACGGTCTGCGGGATCGACATGGCGAACGGGAGTCCAACAAGGGGGTCCGACATCCCTCGCCACGTTCTCTCTCCTTTCCTTCACGGTCCGACGAAGAGCGTCCTCTCGGCCTCGTCCCCCGGAGGTCGATCTCGACGCGGCCCGGCTCCCGGTCGGCGGTGGTCGCCGTGACGACGTGTCCGCCGGGGAGGAGGCCGCGGATCTCGAAGGCGCCCCGGGAGTCGGCGTGGCCGCGGCCCACCGCTGCGTGACGCCGTCGACGACGCCATCGCCGACCGTGACCCCCAGGCGTCCCCCGCCGTGGCCGTGGAGCTTGGCGAACCCCTCGTACGTCCCCGGCGGCAGGTCGCGGATCTCGAACGCGCCGCCGGCATCGACGCGCTCGCTCGAGGTCAGGGCGCCCGCGCGGATCTCAGCTCCGCCTCGAAGGCGCTCGCGCCGGTCTCGGCGTCGGCACGCCGGGTGAGCCGGACGGATCCGGCTGCGGAACGGCAAGCGGCGCGACTTGATGCCCGCTCCCTGCTTCGAGCGCGGGCACGGACCGATTCGCCGGGGAGACGTTGCGACCGGGCACGAGCAGCCGGGCCGCGAACGCCCCGACCGCCGGGGCCGCGACGAGCGTCAGGAACGCCGCTCGTCGCGACCTCGGAACCACGTCACACGGCTCGCGCGCCGGCTACCGCTTGCCCGAGTTGAGCTGCCGGAGCACGGTCTGGAGGATGCCGCCGTTCCGGTAGTAGTTCACCTCGACCGGCGTGTCGAGGCGCGCCGTCGCCTCGAACTCGACGACCCCGCCGTCCTTTCCCTTCGCCTTGACCTTGAGCTTCTTCTTGGGCGAGAGACCCTCGGCGATCCCGCCGATCTCGAACGTCTCGTGGCCGGTGAGGCCGAGCGACTTCGCGTTCTTCCCTTCCGGGAAGACGAGCGGGAGGACGCCCATGCCGATCAGGTTCGAGCGGTGGATGCGCTCGAAGCTCTCGGCGATCACGGCCCGCACGCCGAGCAGGAGCGTGCCCTTGGCGGCCCAGTCGCGCGACGACCCCGTGCCGTACTCCTTCCCGGCGAGGACCACGAGCGGCGTCCCGTCCTCTTGTAGCGCTGGCACGCGTCGTAGATCCACATGCGCTCGCCCGTCGGGTGGTAGATCGTGACGCCGCCCTCGACCCCCGGGACGAGCAGGTTCTTCAAGCGGATGTTGGCGAACGTGCCGCGCACCATGATGCGGTCGTTGCCGCGCCGCGCGCCGTAGCTGTTGAAGTCGTGCTTGGTGACGCCGTGGTCCTTCAGGTACTTCCCGGCCGGGCTGTCCTCGGCGATGTCGCCGGCCGGCGAGATGTGGTCGGTCGTCACCGAGTCGCCGAGCAGGGCCATGACCCGCGCGCCCGAGATGTCCTCCAGCCCTTCCGGCTCGGGCTTCAAGTCCACGAAGAACGGCGGCTCCTGGATGTACGTCGACTTCTCGTCGAAGTTGTAGAGCTCGCCGCCCCCGACCGGGATCTTGTTCCAGAGCGGGTTGCCCTCCCAGACGTTCCCGTAGCTCTGGCGGAACATCTCGGGCTTGACCGCCGCCTCCTCGGCGGCCGCGATCTCGTCGCGCGTCGGCCAGATGTCCCGGAGGTAGACGGGGTGTCCGGCGCGGTCGATGCCGATCGGCTCCGTCAGCAGGTCGATGTCCATCTCGCCCGCGAGCGCGTACGCGACGCAGAGCGGCGGCGAGGCGAGGAAGTTCATCCGCACGAACGGGTTGATGCGGCCCTCGAAGTTCCGGTTGCCGGAGAGGACGGCCGCGACGACGAGGTCGCCCTTCTTGACCGCGTCCGAGATGTGGGTCGGCAGCGGGCCCGAGTTGCCGATGCAGGTCGTGCATCCGTAGGCGACGATGTGGAAGCCGAGCGCCTCGAGGTACGGCGTGAGGCCCGCCTCCTTCAGGTAGTCCGTCACCACCTTCGAGCCGGGCGCGAGCGACGTCTTCACCCACGGCTTCGTCGTCAGCCCGCGCTCGACGGCCTTCTTCGCCAGGATCCCCGCGCCCAGGATGACGGACGGGTTCGACGTGTTCGTGCACGAGGTGATCGACGAGATCACGACCGCCCCGTGCATGAGGTGGTACGTGAGCCCGCCCTGCGTGATCGGGATCTCCTGCGTGAGCTTGCCGAGGTTCGGCGGGTGGAGCAGCTCCTCGGTCGCCTCCTGCGTGTTGCCGCCCTCGCTCAGCCAGGCGCTGACGCGCTCCTTCGGCAGCTCGGTCGTGTGCTCCTCGAGCATGTCGAGGAGCGAGCGGCGGAACGTGCGCTTGCTGTCCTTCAGGACGATCCGGTCCTGCGGCCGCTTCGGCCCGGCGATCGACGGCTCGACCTCGTTCATGTCGAGCTCGAGGGTGTCCGTGAACTCGGGGTCGGGCGTCGAGTCCGTCCGGAAGAGCGACTGCTCCTTCATGTAGCGCTCGACCAGCAGGACCTCGTCGTCCGTGCGGCCCGTCGTCCGGAAGTAGCGGAGCGTCTCGTGGTCGACCGGGAAGAAGCCCATGGTCGCGCCGTACTCGGGCGCCATGTTGGCGATCGTCGCCCGGTCGGCGAGCGTCATCTGCGAGAGGCCGGGGCCGTAGAACTCGACGAACTTGTCGACCACGCCCTTCTTCCGCAGCATCTGCGTGACCGTGAGGACGAGGTCCGTCGCCGTCACGCCCTCCTTCAGCTTGCCCTTGAGCTTGAAGCCGATCACCTGCGGGAGGAGCATGTTGATCGCCTGGCCGAGCATGACCGCCTCGGCCTCGATCCCGCCGACGCCCCAGCCGACGACGCCGATCCCGTTGATCATGGTCGTGTGCGAGTCCGTCCCGACGAGGGTGTCGGGGACCGCGACCTTCTCGCCCGAGCCGTACGGGTCGTCGCGCAGGAAGACGAGCTTCGCCAGGAACTCGAGGTTCACCTGGTGGACGATCCCGGTCGCGGGCGGGACGACGCGGAAGTTGTCGAACGCCTTCTGGCCCCAGCGCAGGAACTCGTAGCGCTCGCGGTTGCGCTCGAACTCGATCTCGGCGTTCTTGACGAGCGCGAGCGAGCTCCCGAACGAGTCGATCTGGACCGAGTGGTCGATCACGAGGTCGACGGGGATCAGCGGGTTGATCCGCTTCGGGTTGCCGCCGAGCCCCTTCGTGGCCGCGCGCATGGCGGCGAGGTCGACGACGCACGGCACGCCCGTGAAGTCCTGGAGGACGACGCGCGCGAGCTTGAACGGCACCTCGACCGCCGCCGGCTTCTTCGCGTCCCAGGTCGCGAGGGCGCGGACGTCGTCCTCCGTCACCTCGAAGCCGTCGAGGTTGCGGAGGGCCGACTCGAGCATGACGCGGATCGAGAACGGGAGCTTCGAGATGTGCCCCACGCGGGCCTTCTCGAGCGCGTCGAGGCGATAGAGCGTCGCCTTCCCCGAGCCGGTGTCGAACGTCGCGCGCGCGCCGAACGCGTCGTGCGTCTTCTTGTCGGATGCGGTCGCCGTCATGGGGTCGTCCTCTCTCTCTCCTGGGTCGGGCCGGGCCGTGGCCAGGCGGCATTTGTATCGGGTTGGGGCGAGGAGGTCAACGGATTGCGGAGGAAAACGCAGGAGGCGCACTCTCCTCGTCGCGCGACCTCGAGGCGACGGACCGGGACGCGGAGATCGAGGCCGCCGTCCGCGGGTCCATCTAACGCCGCCGCCCCCTCGCCCGTACCTTCTCATTACACGAGGAGGGGTTCGACATGTCGACCACGACCACGCAACCGAAGACGATCCGGTTCCGCTTCCCGGGCCTGCCGCTGCTCGTCGCGGCCGCGGTCTCGGTCTCCGCCTGTCAGATCCAGTACCGCCACGAGGTCGAGGCGCCCGGCACGCCGGCCGTGTACACGACCTCGGCCGGGGACTTCATGCGCTACGACGGCTACGACCAGGTCGCCGGCGACTTCGAGATCGCGTCGCGCGACTACGCGAAGCCGGGGAGCAAGACGAAGATCCGGCTCGTCGGCGTCGTCCACATAGGCGAGATCGAGTACTACCGGCAGCTCCAGAAGGACGCGCTCGACACGTCGGACGTCGTCCTCTTCGAGGGCGTCAAGTTCGAGGGCCAGGAGGAGGAGGCGCCGGACCTGGGCGGCCTCTACGACGCCATGGGGAACCTCCTCGGGCTCGGCTTCCAGAAGGACGGGATCGACTACAAGGCGAAGAACTTCGTCCACTGCGACGTCACGGTCGGCCCCGGCGACCCGCTCTTCCAGCAGGTCGACCCGGCGCAGCTCCGGCAGGCGAAGCAGCTCCTGGGCCCGCTCTCGATGGCGAAGGGCCTCATGGCCGGCGGCGGGGACGTGAAGCGCGTCGAGGACGGCCTCAAGCACGGCATGTGCAGCATGATGATGCTCCAGATGTCGGGCATGGACGAGGAGGAGGCGAAGAAGAAGCTCGCCGAGCAGTTCGGCGCCGACCCGAGCGACCCGCGGCGGCGTCAGGCCGAGCGGGCGTACGAGCAGATGAAGAAGCTCGGCCCGATGATGCCCGGCATGCCCGAGGGCCTGATGAAGGAGATCCTCGACCGCCGGAACCAGTACGTGGTCGAGCAGCTCGCGGCCAGGCTCGAGGCCGACGGCGACGCCAGGGAGCAGACGATCGCGATCTTCTACGGCGCCGCCCACATGCCCGGGATCGAGAAGGACCTCCTGGCCTGGGGCTACAAGCCCGTCCAGACGACGTGGTATCGCGCCTGGCGGATGAACAGCCACGAGGCGCCGATCGTCGCCGAGCGCCTGAAGGGCAGCGGCGCCCCGGCCCCCGCCGCGGCCGCCGAGGCCCGTCCCGAGCCGTCGCGTCCCGAGCGCCAGCCGCGCGCGCGGCGCGACCGGGAGCCGAGGCTCTACTAAGCTAACCCGTTCCCGTCCCCGGGTCGGGGCGCGCCCCGCCCTCGCCCCCCCTCGCGGGGAGCGGGGCGCGCCCGGCCATCACCTCGACCCCGGCGCGCGTCAGCGCCACGCGGCCGCCGCGCGCGACGAGGCAGCCGCCCGCCGAGAGCTCGTCGATCCGCTCGACCACCGCCGCGCGCGTCATGGCCCGGAGCAGGCCGTAGGTCGAGAGCGTCGGGTACCCCTTCTCGGCGAGGCGCGCCGACCGCGAGCCGACGAGGCACGTCGCGACCATCGTCCGCGTCTCCGACCCGCCCATGCGGGCGACGCACGAGAGGACCTTGCGGGCGATCGTGAGGTCGTCGTCCGGACCGGCCCGCGGACCCGCCCGCGGCGCGGCCCGCGCCGGCACTCCGGCGGCGACGGCGACGGCCGGCCGGCGCGCCGGCAGCCCGCAGAGGTCGCAGCGCCCGCACGGCGGCGGCGGTCCGGGGCTGCCGAAGTAGCGAAGGACCTCGGCCGTGCGGCACCGGCTGCCGCCGGCGTAGTAGATCGTGCGCTGGAGGCGCTGCTCCTCGGCGCGGCGGCGGATCTCGAGCTCCCGCTCGTCGACCCTGAGCCCGCTCGCCGGCACCGCGTCCACGACCTCGACGACCGCCGTCCCGCGCCCGCGCCGCGCGAGCCGCACGTGGCCGGCGCGCTCGAGGACCCGCAGGGCCGACTCGACCGCGTAGGCCGTGGGCTTCACCGGCCGCAGGTACCGCTCGCGCCTCCCGCCCCCACCCCGGCCCCGGCCCCCGCCCCCGCCCCCACCCCCCCGCCCGCGAGACCCGCGGACCGGCGGGTCCTCGACTCCCATCGAGTCCGCCGGCAGGCCCGCGGCCACGGCGTCGAGCCCCACCTCCCGCATGCCCGGGCCGGCGCCCGGATCGAGCGCCTCGTAGACCGCCCGCACCAGCCCGGGCAGCGGGCAGCTCGAGGCGATGAAGAAGTCGTGGACCGCGCGGTCGGCGTAGCTGTAGAGGAGCAGGCAGCGGGCCGGGCCGCCGTCGCGCCCGGCGCGCCCGCACTCCTGGTAGTACGCCTCGATGCTCCGCGGCATCTCGTAGTGGCAGACGAAGCGGATGTCGCGCTTGTCGACGCCCATGCCGAAGGCGTTCGTCGCCACGAGCACGCGCGCGTCGCCGGCCATGAAGGCGTCCTGGACGCGCGAGCGCTCGGCGTCGTCGAGCCCCGCGTGGTAGAGGCCGGCCGGCGTGCCGGCCTGCCCGAGCACGGCCGCGACCTCCTCGGCCCGCTTGCGCGTCGCGCAGTAGACGATCCCCGAGCCGCCGCCCGCCGCCGTCTCGCGGTCGAGCGCGAGGAGGCGGGCGATCTTGTCGTCGCGCCCGGACGCGCGCGCGACCTCGAGCGCGAGGTTCGGCCGGTCGAAGCCCGAGACGAAGATGCGCGCGTCCGGGACCCCGAGCTGGGTCACGATGTCGCGCTGGATCTCGGGCGTCGCCGTCGCCGTCGACGCGAGGACGGGCGGCCGCCCGAGCGCCTCGCGGACCTCGGCCAGCCGCCGGTAGTCGGGCCGGAACTCGTGGCCCCAGAGGCTCACGCAGTGGGCCTCGTCGACGGCGAGGAGCGAGACGGCGACGCCCTCGAGCATCGCCCGGAAGCCCTCGATCCGGAAGCGCTCGGGGGCGACGTAGAGGAGCTTCGCCCGCCCGGCGCGCACGGCCTCGAGCCGCTGCCGGCGCTCGCCCGGCCCGGCCGCGCTGTTGACGGCGACCGCCCCGACCCCGGCCCGCCCGAGGCCCTCGACCTGGTCCTTCATGAGGGCGATGAGCGGCGAGATGACGACCGTCGCGCCCGGCAGCAGGACGGCCGGGAGCTGGTAGCAGAGGCTCTTCCCGGACCCCGTCGGCATGACGGCGAGCGCGCTCCGCCCGCCGAGGACGCACTCGACGACCTCGCGCTGCCCCTCGCGGAACGACTCGAGACCGAAGCGCGCGCGCAGGGCGGCGCCGAGGTCCGGGGACGATGCGACCGCCGTCGATGTCGCGATCGGGTCCATGCCCCCCAAGTCTACTCGAGGGGTCCGACATCCCCGCGCGGGGGGACGGGGAATCGGCGATCAGCGATCCTCGGCCCTCGAGCGGGGCGTGGCCGGCGCCGCCGCGCCGTCCGCGCCGCGCTCGACGAAGACGAAGCGCGCCGCCCCGAGCGGCGAGCCCGGGACGCCCTGGCCCTTCGAGCAGGCGAGCTCGGCCCGCACGAGCTCCGCGGCGCGCGCCGGCGCGATCCCGCGCCCGAGGACGAGGTCGAGGTAGAGCAGCTCGATGAGCGCGCTCGCCGCCCAGTCGACCGAGACCGCGTACCCGGAGAGCGCGAGCTTGCGCCCGGCCGGGAGCGCGGCGAACAGGTCGTCCGCGAACCGGCCGGCGAGGACGTCGCACGACGAGAAGTGGAGGAGCATGACGTTCGGGGCGGCGGCGAGGCCGGCGGCGACCGCCTTCGCGCCGAGCGATCCGCCCGGGATCTCGAGCCCCTCCTCCGATCCGTGGCCGGCGATCACGACGGCGACGGGCTCGGCGAGGTAGGCGATCTCCGCCGCCGCGCGCGCGTAGTCGGCGGCGTCGTAGAGGCGGCGGTGCCGGACGCGGACGTCGGGCAGGCGGGCGAAGAACGTCCGCAGGATCTCGCCGAACGCGTACTCCTCCTCGGCCAGGCTCTCCTCCCACGGCGTCTCGAGGACGACGAGCCAGTGGATGCCGGCCTGGGGGCGGATGCGCGTCCCCGTCCACCGCCCGTCGGTCCGGTCGCCGTCCGCCCGCCACGTCCCGGAGAAGGCCGATCCGGCGGCGTCCGCGAGGGTGAACGTGCCCGTCCCGGCCGCGCCCGGCTCCCGGTACTTGAAGGCGAGGCGCTTCCCGTCGTCCTCGAGCGTCCCCTCGATCGTCGAGCCGCCGCCGTGCGCGTACGTGCCGCGCACCTTCTTCCCGTCGACCTCGAGGCGCATGCGCCCGAACGACGTCTCGAAGAGGCCGGCGAATCCGGCGGCGGCGGCCGGGGCGCGGGCGGCCCGCTTCCCGGTCCACGAGCGCCAGCCCTGCTCGTCCTCGGGCCGCCACTCGCCCTTGAACGAGGCGCCGTCCGCCGCGAGCTCGAACCAGCCCTCGCCCTTGACCGTGCGCTCGACGTAGCGGAACGCGAGCCGTCCCTTGTCGTCGACGGTCCCCGTGACCGTCGCGCTCCCGCCGTAGTACGTCCCGCGCACCGCCGTCCCCTCCTGGGTCAGGTCGAGGCGGCCGAACGTCGTGTCCCACGAGCCGGCGAAGCTCGGGTCGGCGGCGGCGGCGCGCGTCGCCGGCATCCCGAGGACGAGCGCGAGGGCGGCGACGGCGAGCGCGATGGCGACGGGGAGGGCGGGGGCGACGGCGAGGCGCGGACGGACGGCGGTCATGACGGGCCTCCGGGAGGACTCGACGGAGACGCGCGGGCGACGCCGCCTGCGCGCCGAAGCTCGCCATGATATCATGGAGCGTCACGCGGTACCCGAGGAGGTGCGCCCCATGGCCCGCGCGCTCGTGCTCGTCGTCGCACTCGTCGCCGCCGGCTGCGCTTCGGCCCCGCCGCCGCCGCCGCCGCCGCCGCCCGCCCCGCCCGCTCCACCCGCGGCCCCGTCGCGCCCGATCCGGGTCGCGGACGCCCCCGACGCGAAGGGTCCCGGGCCGGCCTGGGAGCCCCTCTACCGGCTCGCGGGCGGGGACCGGGGCGAGGGGCGCGAGCGCGCCGAGCGCCAGCTCCGGGACGGGATCCTCTTCGCCCGCGCGCTCGCGCGCGGCTTCACGATGGACGAGGACATGCGGGCCCGGATCTTCGCCGCCGAGGCCGCGCTCGCCGAGCTCGACCTCGAGGCCCTGCACGGCCTGCTCCCGGACGAGCTGCCGGGCGGCTGGCGCGAGGTCCGCTTCAGGGGCCGGCGCGAGGGCGGCCGCTACGTGCTCGGGCGCGACGCGTCGCCGGCCGCGGCCGCGCCGGTGCAGCTCGCCCTCGGCGACGTCGCCATGGCCGTCCGCTCCCGCCCCGTGGCCCCGGCCGAGGCCATCCCCGGCTACGAGCAGAACCTCCTCCTCGACGTCGAGACGACGCTCGGCCTCGGCGCCATCGGCGCCGACGCCTTCGCCCGGGCGGTCGCCGCCCTGATCGACCTCGGCCACGCGGCGTCCTCCGACGAGGAGCTGCGCGCCCTCGTCGGGCGCGACTTCCCGCGGACGACGGCGGCGCTCGCCGAGGTCATCGAGCTCCGCGACATCTTCTTCGACGACCCGCCCCCGCGCGACGGCCCGCGCCGCATCCGCCTGGCGTTCGGCCCGGCCCCCGGGCTCGAGACGCGCTACCCGCGGATGGCGGGCTGGTTCGAGCGGGTGCGCGAGACGGGCGCGACCGTCCGCTTCGACCTGCGCGACGGCGACGCGAGCATCGCCCGCGCCGAGATCCGCCTCGTGGGGCCGTCCTTCGTGATCGAGCTGCACGCCGCCCCCGGCGCGCTCGTGCCGTTCACGGACCGCGGGACCGGCCCGCTCGCCCGCGCCGTCAGCCCCCTCGGGAAGGGCCCGCTCGCGGCCGAGGGCCACGTCTCGGTCGAGGGCGCCGTCGCCGGCCTGCGCTTCCGCATCCTCGACCTCGGCAGCCGCTACCTCTGGCGGCGCGACCCGGCGGACGGGGCGCTCGCGTTCCGCGTCTCCTACGAGCGCATGCCGCGCCAGGCGACGCTCACGGGCGAGCTCCTGGGCTTCGTCCCCCTCGACGTCGTCGACCTCTTCATCCCGTCGACGGTCGAGGACGGGCTCCAGCGCTTCATGCGCGTCTTCGTCCGCGGCAACCGCGGGCGCGGCTCCGTCTTCTCGACCCGCCTCACGAACGAGCCGGGCGCGCGCCTGACCGTCCGCCTCGAGGCCGAGGTCCCGCGGAACACGCTCGTCCGCTTCTTCCTGCGCCGCGCGCGCCCGCGCGTCGGCCCGACCTCCGAGACGCGGGCCGAGATGCGCCGGTTCTTCGCGGGCGTCGTCGAGGGGTTCGAGCAGGACTTCCGGGCGGTCCGCGTCCCGCGCTGAGCCCGGAGGCGATGGGCGCCGCCGCGGGAGCGGCGCCCGCCCCGCGGGACCCCGGCCGGCCAGGCGAACGACCTCGACGGCTTGCGGCCCGACGCGACCGACCGGGTCGGCCCCGCGCTCGCCCGCGCGCGGATCTGCAATCGACGGCGGAGTCGGCAACCGCGCGTGGACAGCCGTCAACCGGCGGATTTCATGCCCTGGAGAGCGAAGGCCGGCCGCCGGCCGCGCCCCTCGGCGCCGGCGGGCACGGACGGCCGGCGTGCCGGACGGCCCGGCGATTGCTGGTTCGTCCGGAGGCCGCCGACTTCCGTCGCCGACCCCGGGAGGGCGCGGTCGCGCCGCCCGGATTCACGCCTTCTCGGTGTTCTCCTTAAACGCGAGGAAGATCGCGGGCACGATCGTGCTCGTCATCGCCGCCATCGTCGTGGCGCTCTGGGCCTTGCGACCACGCCTCGACCCGGCGCCCGAGCAGCTCCTCGACCGGCGCCATGGCTCTCCCCCTCAACCGCCGAGCTTCGCGCGGAGCGCGGTCTTCGCCGCCTCGATGGCCTCGTCGACCTTCGTCGCGTCCTTGCCCCCCGCCTGGGCCATGTCCGGCCGGCCGCCGGCGCCGCCGCCGACGACGGCCGTCATGGCCTTGAGGACGTCGACGGCCGAGACGCCGCGCTTCGCGACGTCGGGCGTGAGCGCGGCGAGGAGCTGGACCTTGCCGTCCTGCTCGGCGATGAAGAGGGCGACGGTCGGCTCCTTCGCCTTCTTGGCCGCGTCGCCGAGCGCGCGCAGGTCGTCCATGCTCGCGCCGGGGCGCTTGTGGATGTCGAGGCGCACGCCCGCGACCTCCGCGCCTTCGACGGCATCCGCGAACAGCGTCTGCTTCCGCTTGTCGGTCTCGCGGCGCTGCGACTTCAGCTCCTTCACCTGCTCCAGCAGCGCCTTGACGCGCTCGCCGATCCGGTCCTCGGGGACGGAGAGGAGCCGGGCGAGCTCGCGCAGCCGGGCGCGCTCCTCGAGGCCCCTCTCGACCGCCGCCGGCCCGGTGAAGGCGACGATGCGGCGCACGCCCGCCGCGACGCCCGCCTCCTGGACGATCTTGAAGCAGCCGATGTCGCCCGTGCGCCGGACGTGCGTGCCGCCGCACAGCTCGCGCGAGAAGCCGCCGGTGTCGACGACGCGCACGCGCTCGCCGTACTTCTCGCCGAAGAGGGCGATGACGCCCGCGGCCTTCGCCTCGACGAGCGACGTCTCGTGCGTCCGGACCTCGACGTTGTCGCGGACCTTGTCGTTCACGAGCCGCTCGATCCGCGTCTGCTCCTCCTCCGAGATCGGCTGGAAGTGGGTGAGGTCGAAGCGCAGGTAGTCCGGGTGGACGAGCGAACCCTGCTGGGTCGCGTGCGGCCCGAGCACCCGATGGAGCGCCCAGTGGAGGAGGTGCGTCGCCGTGTGGTTCTTGAGGATCAGCTCGCGCCGGTCGGCGTCGACCGTCGCCTTCACCAGCTCGCCGCGGCGCGGCACGCGCCCCTCGAGGCTCTCGAGCACGCCGTGGTGGATGATCACGCCGCCCTGCTTCCTCGTGTCCTTGATGAGGAAGCGGAACCCCGAGCCCTCGATCACGCCCGTGTCGCCCACCTGTCCGCCCGACTCCGCGTAGAAGGGCGTCTCGTCGAGGATGAGCTCGCCGTCGCCCTCGTCGCGCATGACGAAGGAGAGGATGCGGCCCTCGCCCGCCGTCCCGCCGTAGCCGAGGAAGCGCGTCGGCTCCTCGAGCGCCCCGCCGTGGACGGAGAGGTCCGCGGCCTCGAAGCGCGCCGCCCCGCGCGAGCGCTGGCGCTGCTCCTCGAGCGCCGCCTCGAAGCCCGCCTCGTCCACCGTCATGCCGCGCTCGTCGGCCATGACGCGCGTCAGGTCGACCGGGAAGCCGTACGTGTCGTAGAGGCGGAAGGCGTCCTCGCCCGGGATCGCCCGCTTCCTCTCCTTCTCGAGGCGGGCCGCGACCTTCTCGAACTCCTCGAGCCCGCGGTCGAGCGTCAGGTTGAAGCTCTCCTCCTCGCTCCGGATCACGCGCATGACGTGGTCCCTGCGGGCGACGAGCTCCGGGTACGCGCCGCCCATGACCTCGGCGAGCGCCGGCACGAGCTCGAAGATGAACGCCCGGTGGAGGTCGAGCTTGCGCCCGTAGCGCGCCGCGCGCCTGAGGATGCGGCGGAGCACGTAGCCGCGGCCCTCGTTCGACGGGAGCGCCCCGTCGGCGAAGGCGAAGGAGAGCGCGCGCACGTGGTCGGCGATCACCCGGTGGGGGACGCCGGCCTCGGCCGCGCCCTCCGCGTAAGGCCGGCCCGAGATCTCCTCGACGCGCGCGATCAGCGGGCGCAGGAGGTCCGTGTCGTAGTTCGAGTCGACGCCCTGGATGACCATGGCCAGGCGCTCGAGCCCGGCGCCCGTGTCCACGCTCGGCTTCGGGAGCGGCGTCATCTTCCCCGAGGCGTCGCGGTTGAACTGCATGAAGACGAGGTTCCAGACCTCCATGAAGCGGTCGCAGTCGCAGCGCCCGAGCCCGCAGCTCGGCCCGCAGGCGCGCTCCGCCCCGCGGTCCACGTGGATCTCGGTGCACGGCCCGCACGGGCCCGTGTCGCCCATGGACCAGAAGTTGTCCTTCTCGCCGAGCCGGATCACGCGGTCGTCGCCGACCCCCGCGACCTCGCGCCAGAGCGCGGCCGCCTCCTCGTCGTCGCGGAAGACCGTGTACGAGAGCCGCGCCTTCTCGAGGCCGAAGCCCTTCGTCACGAGCTCGTACGCCCAGGCGATCGCGTCCTTCTTGAAGTAGTCGCCGAAGCTGAAGTTCCCGAGCATCTCGAAGAAGGTCTGGTGGCGCGCCGTGTGGCCGACGTTCTCGAGGTCGTTGTGCTTGCCGCCGGCGCGGATGCACTTCTGCGACGAGCAGGCGCGCGCGTAGTCGCGCTTCTCGGTGCCGAGGAACACGTCCTTGAACTGGTTCATCCCGGCGTTCGTGAAGAGCAGCGTCGGGTCGCCGAGCGGGACGACGGGCGACGACGGCACGGCCCGGTGGCCGCGGTCGGCGAAGAACTTCAGGAAGGTGCTCCGGATGTCGGCTGCCTTCATGCGTCTCCTCGATGTCCGGGGAGCGGGTCCTCGGTTCCGGGACGGCCCTCGGGCGCGGCCCTCGGGCCCCCGGCGGGCTCCCCCGATTGCGGCTGCAAGTGCCTGGAAACGAGCATATTAGCCGCCGTCTTGGGCCGCCGTCAAGCGCGGCGCGGGCATCGCGGGCTCGCGGCGGCCGGGCGCTCGTTTGCCGGGCGGCGGATCGCGGGCTACTCTTAGGCGTACGGCGAAGACGCCATCGGCCCGAAGAGCGCTTGCGGTGCGGAGGCGCGGCATGATCACCCGGACGTGCACCTTTCGGCCCGGCCCGCTCGCGACCCTCGTCGCGGCCGCGCTCGTGCTCGCCGCCGGCGCCGGCTGCCGGATGGCCGAGCTCGAGGACGTCGCCCGGCGCGAGCTCGTCGCCCTCGAGATGGCCGCGACCGGCGCCGACTCGGCGGCGCGCCCGGAGCGCCCGCTCCTGCCGCTGTCGCTGCCGTTCAACTCCGGGAGCGACGAGCTCCGCGCCCGGGTCGCCCGCTACCTCCCGGACCTCCTTCGCCTGCGCGGCGTCGCCGGCGGCGGGCGCTGGTGCGAGGTCCTCGAGTACTGCGCGGCCGTCGGGATCGACGCCGCCCCGGCCATCCTCGAGATGGCGCGCGATCCGGCGAGCCCGTGGGTCCTCGACCGCGACACGGGACGGCTGCTCCGCGAGTGGCAGCAGTACGCGCCCGGCTTCGCGCGCCGGCCGCATTACCGGCGCGACCTGAGCCTCGCGCTCGTCGCCCTGATCGAGCGCGACCCCGAGCGCTTCCCGGACCTCGTCGGCTTCGTCGACCTCTCGCCCGACGCCCCGTGGTGGCCGCGGCTCGCGCGCCAGGCCGGCGTCAGCCCGCCCGCGCTCCTCGCCTCGTGCAGCGAGCAGGAGGTGGACCTCGCGACGGTCCTCAAGATGGTGCTCGAGGACGAGGACTCGGCCGCCTACCGGCGGGACCGGCTCTTCGAGATCCTCGACGGCGTCCGCGACGTCGACCCGACGCTCCCCTGGCGCCCCGAGGTCCAGGCGTGGCTGGGGCCGTTCCTGGTCGACTACATCCGCGAGCGGCCGGGGCGCTGGCGCACGCACGCCTTCTACATCCGCGACGACCGGGAGAAGGAGCGGGCGAGGCGCTCGGCGGTCGAGGCGTGGCTCGCGCGCGGCGAGCTCGAGGAGGCGAGCCAGTTCGCGCTCGAGCTCGAGAAGCCGGTCGGCCGCGAGACGGCGCTCGTCCTCGGCCGGCACCGGCTCTCCTGGCGCGAGGTCAACGGGCGCTTCATCGTCCCGACGAAGCAGGACGTCGAGATCGCGGTCCGCTTCCTCCGGCTCGCGGACCCGACCCTCGTCGCCGTCCCGCCCGACGTCTGGGTCGACGTCTACGGCGTGCTCTGGCAGGCGAGCATCGGGCGCGTGCCCACGTTCGTCCGGTACGCCGTCGATGTCGGCCTGCGCGGCGAGGGCGTCCCCGCCGACGAGCTGCTCCTCTACCTCGGCGGACGCACGATCGAGCCGGTCCTGGACCTCCTCTGCCGGGCCGGGATCCACCCGGGGAAGCCGGCGATGGTGAAGCACTGCACGCAGATCCTGCGCGACGGCTTCGCCCTCGAGGAGGTCGAGGCCTACATCGCCCACGGCGGCGCCTACACCGACTTCGACCCGAAGGTCTTCGCCGTCTACGCGTCCCGGCTCGCGGACGTGCGGGCGCGCACGGCGCGGGACGTCCGCAACGTCGTCCGCGCCCTGGCCACGGCCCGCAAGCTCGGCCTGGCGCCCCCGCCCGGCGTCCTCATCGCCCTCTCGCGCGACGTCCACGTCGTCGCCGGCCCGCGGGCGGTCGACCTCGAGGATGTCGTCGACCTCCACGCGCTCTACGGCGAGCCGATCGGCGCGTCGCTCCTCCAGCGCCGGTTCGCCGCGGCCCGCGCCGCCCCGCCCTTCACCCGCCTCATCGAGTCGACGAAGCTCCTGGCCCTCGGCTGGCGCGACCACGACGTCCTCTTCCCGGGCGGCGCGGCCTACGAAGAGCGCGCCCTCGCCGGCCTCTCGACGGAAGGCCGCGAGCGGCTCCTCGAGGCGCTGGCGGAGAGCCCGCTCGCCCACCGCTTCCTCCGCTTCGTCGGCGACTTCGCGCTCGAGTCGGGCCTGCGCCCGCTCGCGGTCGACGCCTACACGCTGGCGCGCGAGCACACGCTGGCGGGGCGGGCGGCCGGGAGGTAGGCCCGAGGGCGTGGGTCTTCGGTCTCAGGGCTTGCGGTGGTACCCGAGGTCGGCCGGGTCCGCATCCGGCGCGTGGTCCGAGCGCGTCGTCCGCCCGGCCACGCCGAGGGCGGCGGTCGTCCCGGCGCCGGCCCTGTCCACGCAGGGCGAGACCGCGTCCATCGGCGCCTCGCCCGCGAGCTGGGCGAGGTAGTAGTCGTCGAAGGGGCCGGCGACGAAGAGCGGGTCGGCGCTCAGGTTGCCGGCCGCGCCCGGGACGAAGCCGGCGCCGGCGTTGATCAGGTTCCCGGGGTCGAAGATGTTCGCGGCGCCGGAGGCGACATCGGCGAAGGCGACGATCGCCCCGGCCGTCAGGGGCACGGCGGCCCCGCCGCCCGCCCGCGTGAGGTCCACCGTCACCGACGCGATCGCGTCGGTCCCCGGGAGCGCGCTCTCGAGGTCGCGCACGTCCACGGCCAGGGCGACCGTGGCCCCCGGCATCGCGCGCGCCGGCGAGACGGTCGCCGCGGGCAGCGTCGGCGCGTGGTCGACGCCGGCCGGCACCCCGGTCCCCGACAGGGCGACCGTCCGCGGGCTCGAGATCCCGGTCGTCGTCGAGGCGATCGAGAGCGTGGCCGCGCTCGTCGCCAGGTCCACCGGGAGGAAGCGGACGGCGATCGTCCGCGCGACGCCCGGGGCGAGGACGACGGGCGACCCGGCCGCGACGCCGCCGCTCGCGACCGAGAAAGCCGGGTCGCCCGCGAGCGAGGTCGACGAGATCGTGAGGTCGACGAACGCCGCCGTGTTGGCGACGGCGAACGAGCGCTCGAGGAAGGCGCCGATCGCGACCGTCCCGTAGTCCGACGTCGTCGCCCGTGGCCGTGAAGCCCAGGCGCAGCTTGTTCGCCTGGCCGGCGTAGGCGGCGGCGAGGTCCGGGATCGCCCCCGGGGCGGGCGGGTCGAAGACGACGTCGCCGGCGTCGAGCGCGATCTGGCGCGGGCCGGGGTCGATGAGGACGGTCGGTCGCCCGGACGCGGATGACGACGGGCGTCTCGAAGGCCTCGGGCAGGTCGGCGGCGCTGTCCCAGACGACCGTCGGGCGCGCGGGCCCGGTCGGGTCGCCGGCGGCCGTCGTCGGCTGGAGCCCGAGCGGATCGGGCGCGCCCGCCGGCACGCGGATCGTGCAGGGGAGGAACGCGGGCGTCGAGGGGGTGTCGTACTCCACCTCGAGCGAGGCGGGGTCGGCCGAGCCGTCGAAGAGCGTGACGGCGATCGGCACGTCGCCCGCCGCCGGGTCGTCGACCGAGGCGGCGACGGTCGGCGCGTCGTTGCCGGCGACGAAGACGGCGGACGTCTGCTCGGCGCCCGCGTTCCCGTGGACGTCCACCGGCCGGACGGCGACGACCACCCGCTCCGCCTGCGCGCCGCCCAGGTCCGCGGTCGAGTCCCAGATGAAGACGTGCGGGGTCCCGGTCGGCGCGGCCGCGAGGCCGGCGACGCCGTCGCCGCCCGCCCCGGGGGTCGCGGTCGCGAGGTCGAGGTCCGTCTCGGCCTCGCGGCGTCGCCGCACGGTGATGTCGACGGGGTCGCCCTCGGGGTCGATCGCCGTGTAGCGGACCTCGACGAGGCCGGTCGGCGCGCGCGCCGGCGTCGCCACGACGACGACCGGGGGGCGGTTGTTGTCGATCGCGACCCCCGCGACCTCGACCGGCTCCGAGCGCGCCCCGACCTCGTCCACGGCCACGAGGACGAGGTCGACCGGGACGTCGCGCCCGCCCAGGCGGACGGCCGTGTCCCAGGTGAAGTCGACGGTCTGGGCGACGGGCGTCGCCGCCAGCCCGGCCGTGCGTCCGCCCACGATGCCCGTCAGCGGCTCGAGGGCCCCGTCCACGCGCACCGACGGGAGCACGGTGCAGACGTCGGCCGTCGAGTCGCCGAGCTCGTACCGGACGACGACGCGCCCTTCCCGGCCCTCGACCGCGGCCGCCCCGAGCACGGGCGGGTCGTTCCCGATCTTCCCGGTCGCGAGCGCGGGCGGCGTCTGGGCCCCGACGATCGAGAGGCGCACGGTCGCGGCGCGCCGCGCGCTCCCGCCCAGGTCGTCGCGCCAGGCCCAGACGAGGTCGTACTCGACCCCCTCGGGCGACGTGGCGAGCGGGGGCGTCATCCCGACGAGGCGACCGCCCGCGACCGTCCCGCCGTCGCCTCGCCTCACGACCGCGACGAGCGTGGCCGTGACGAAGCGCGCCGCGGCCCCGTCCGGGTCCGCGCCCGCCGCCGCCTCGTCCCGGTACTCGAGGACGGCCGCGACGGGATCGCTCTCGGCGTCGGCGAGCCGGATCCGCACCGTCTGCGCGGTCGCGTCGCCCCGCGGCAGCTCGACGATCTCCGCGAGCGGTGGCGCGCTCGCCGGCGCCACGCCCCCGCCGCCGCCCGAGCCGTTCCCGGCGACGACGGCCGCGACCGTCGCGCCCACGTAGCCGCAGCCGGCGGCGGCGGCGACGACGGCCGCCGTCGCGAGAAGCCTCAGGAGGGGCCGGATGGACGCGCGCGCACGCAGGGTCGTTCGATCGACCCAGCATAGGGCGCGCGCCCGGGGGCGGGCAATGCGTACTTGTACGCGGGCCGGGCGTTCGGGGCTAGACGGGGTCGGACGACCCGTCCGCCGGCGCGCCCAGCTTGTAGCGGACGACGCCGGAGAGGTCGATGTAGAAGTGGCGCAGGCGGTCGGCGCGGACGACGGGCGTGGCCGTCGCCGTCCACGTGATGCCATCGGGCGCGATCGCGATGTTGATCGTGTAGGCGCCCGTGTCCGGGCGCAGGAGGAGCTTCTTCGAGACGAGCTCCGCCAGGGTGCCGTAGCGCTGGTCCTTGTTGTGGTGCTGCTCCTCGGCCGTGTGCACGGTCCTGAGGAACAGGATCGCGTCGGACTCGTTCCCGGCGTAGCGCGCGTCGACCAGGTAGGGGATCGAGAGCGCGGCCAGGATGCCGAGGACGCCGCAGATGATGATCAGCTCGAGGAGGGTGAAACCGCGCTCGGGCGACCGCGACGGCAGACCTCTCACGGCCACGTCTCTCATGACTTTGTGTTACGACACCGCCGCCGCCGGCGCCAGCGCACGAGCCGGCCGCGGCCGTAAGTCACCCACCAGAAACCCTCCCCGGAGGCGAGCCAGTGGAGCCGTCCCGCCGGGTGATCGCCCTCCCAGGACCCCGTCTCCTCGCCCGAGAGGGCGAAGCGCCGGATGCGGCCGCGCCAGAGGCGCGTCTCCTGGTCCTCCACCCGCTCGCTCACGAGGAAACCGGCGCCGTCCGGGGCGACGGCGACCGCGTGCACCGGGAGGAGGTCCTCGCGGGTGTGGACGACGCGGCGGGCGTCGAGGTCGAGGACGTGGACGGCGCCGGCCGGCGTCGACGGATGGGCGCCGGCCGGGCGGCCGAAGACGGCGACGAGCCGGCCGTCCGGCGAGGCGGCGAGCCCCGTCACCTCCTCGAAGGTCGCGAGGGGGAAGTCCGCGCGGGCCGCGAGCCGCGGCGGCCAGGTGCGCGCCTCGTAGGTCGCGACCGTCAGTCGCGGCGCGCGCGGATGGCCCTGGAAGACGGTCGCGACGCGAAGGTCGCCGGCGGGCGACTCGACGACCTCGCGGCGCCCGAGCGGGTTCGCGCCGCCCTCGCCGCCGTCGGGCGGGTCCTCGACGCGGCAGGCCTGCGCGCCGCTCGAGGCCACGGCCTCGACCACCCGGTCCGGCGCGTCGGGCTCGAAGAAGTAGAGGTTGCCGGAGGCCTGCCCCGGGCGCATCTCGAGACGGCGCCGGGCCGGCGTGAGGAGCGAGCGGGCGGCCGGCAGCACCTTCTCGACCGGATCGACGGCCGCGCGGGCGAAGTCGACGGCGGTCGAGATCCGGACGACGCGGCTCGAGTGCCCCCACCAGTCCCCCGGCAGGCTCCGGCCGCTGCCGAAGAGGATCGCCCGGCCGCCGGCGGGTCCCGGAGCCGACGCCGGCACGAGGAAGAGCGTGTCGGCGCGGCGCCACGCCTCGGGGTCGGGGACGAACGAGCGGCCCTCGGCCGAGCGCCGGTGGATGCCGTCGTCCTCGACCCAGACGATGGCGTCGGTCGCCGGGTCGATCGCGAACAGCTCGCCCCGCGGCTCGACCGTCGTGGCGCAACCGGCGATGGCGACGACGCCGGCGGCGGCGGCGGCGGCGGCGGCGAAGCGCCACGTCGCCGGCAGGAGCGCGCGCCCGCTCACGCCGCGCGCGGCCGCAGCAGCCCGCGCACGACCGAGAGGAGCCATCGCACGAGGTTCAGAAAGGGGCCCTGCCTTGGAGGCGGCGCCTGCGCCTCCAAGGCTTTGGCCTCCGCCTCGATGGCCGCGAAGAACTGGCCGGCCATGACCTTCGCGGCCCCCTGGACCATGCGCTGGCCGACGCTCGCGATCGTGCCGCCCACCTGCACGTCGCCCTCGTAGACGACCCGCGTCGCCGGCCGGCCGCCCGCCTCGACGCCCTCGAACCGGAGCGAGCCCGTGCCCTTCGCGAACCCCTGCTTGCCCTTCGCCTCGACCTGCATGACGAGGCGCTCGGGCGGCGCCCGCTCCTTGAACGTCACCGTCCCGTCGTAGACGCCCTTGACGGAGCCGACGCCGACCTCGAGCGTGCCCGCGAACCGGTCCTCGCCCTCGCGCTCGAGCTTCTTGACGCCCGGCACGCAGCGACGGAGCACGGCCTCGTCGACGAAGAGAGCGAAGACGCGCTCGCGCGGGCCGGGGACCAGGGACTCGCCCTCGATCTTCACGGCGCCGCGCCGAGCCGCGCCGCCCGGCGCAGCGCCCGCGCGCAGTGGACGCGCGCCAGGTGCAGCCGGTAGTCGCCGCTCGCGTGGATGTCCGCGAGCGGGTCCGCGACGCCGTCGGCGGCGAGGGCCGCGGCCGCCGCGATCGCCGCCTCGTCGAGGCGCCTCGAGGCGAGCGCCTTCTCGACCGCGGTCGCCCGGTAGGCGCGGTCGGCGACGCCCGTGACGGCGACGGCCGCCCGCTTGCACACGCGGTCCGGGCCGTACTCGAGCTGGGCGGCGACCCCGCAGACCGCGAACCCGGAGGCCGACTGCTTCACCTTCTGGTAGGCGGCGCCGCCGGGCCCGGGGCGCCGGAGGCGGACCTCGACCAGGATCTCGCCGTCGGCGAGGGCGGTCGAGAGCATCCCCCGGAAGAAGTCGCGGGCCGCGATCGTCCGCGGCTTCGCGGTCGGTCGATCGTCGGGGGGGGCCTCCGCTTCGCTGCCCCCCCCGATCCCCCCTGCGGGGCGCCGGGCGGAGCCCGGCGCCCCGATCGCCGAGACGACCGCGATCTCGGCGTCGAGCGCGAGCGCGGCCGCCGGCCAGTCGGCCGCCGGGTCGGCGTGGGCGAGCGACCCGCCGATCGTCCCGCGGTTCCGCACCTGGCGGTCGCCGATCGAGGCCGCGACCTCGCAGAGGAGCGGGCAGGCGGCCGCGAGGTCGGGCGAGTCCTCGATCATGGCGTGGGTCGCGAGGGCGCCGAGGACGATGGGGTCCCCGCCGGCCTCGATCCGCCGGAGGATGCCGACCTTGCCGAGGTCGACGACGAGGGCGGGCGCGGCCAGGCGGAGCTTGAGGAGCGGGATCAGGCTCTGCCCGCCGGAGAGGGCCTTGACCTCGGCGCCCCCGACGGCGATCGCCTTCAGGGCCTCCTCGAGCGTGCGCGGGGCGACGTAGTCGAACGCGGACGGGATCATGCCGCACCCCCCTTCTGCATGAGCTTCCAGACCTTCTCGGGCCTGAGCGGCATGTCCACGTGCGCGACGCCGTAGGGCGCGAGCGCGTCGACGACCGCGTTGACGACGGCCGGCGTCGCCCCGATGGTCCCGGCCTCGCCGACGCCCTTGACGCCGAGCGGGTTCACGGGCGTCGGGGTCTCGGTCCGGTCGGTCTGCATGCGCGGGACCTGGTGCGCCTTCGGGACCGCGTAGTCCATGAGCTCGCCCGTCAGGAGCTGACCGGCCTCGTCGTAGACGGCCTCCTCGAAGAGCGCCTGGCCGATGGCCTGGACGATCCCGCCGTGGACCTGGCCGTCGACGAGGAGCGGGTTGATCACGCGGCCGCAGTCGTCGACGGCGACGTACTTCAAGAAGCGGACGTCGCCGGTCTCGCGGTCGACCTCGACGACGCAGACGTGCGTGCCGAAGGGGAACGTGAAGTTCTTCGGCTCGAACGCGTACGTCGCCTGGAGCCCGGGCTCGAAGCCCTCGGGGATCGACTTCGCGTGGTGGGCGGCCGTCGCCAGCTCGGCGAGGGCGAGCCGCCTCCCGTCCTCGGTCGAGAAGGCGCCGCCGGCGAAGCGCACGGCCTCGGGCGACGCGGCCCCGAGGAGGTGGGCGGCGAGCCGCTTCGCCTTGGCGACGACGCGCTCGAGCGCGTGGACGAGGGCCGTGCCGCCGACCGCCGTCGCCCGGCTGCCGAAGGTGCCGATCCCGTACTGGACCTCCTGGGTGTCGCCGTGCTTGACGACGATGTCGTCGATCGAGACGCCGAGCGCGTCGGCGGCGATCTGGGCGAAGCTCGTCTCCTGGCCCTGGCCGTGGGGCGAGGCGCCGGTGAGGACCGTCACCTGGCCGGTCGGCTCGACGCGCACGGTCGCGCTCTCCCAGCCGCCGGCGGCGAGCGCCGCCGACGGCCCGAGGGCGCAGATCTCGACGTACGAGGAGACGCCGATCCCGATGAGGCGCCCGCCCGGCCGCGCGCGCTCGCGCTTCTGCTCCTCGCGCAGCCCCGAGTAGCCGGCGATCTCGAGCGCCTTGCGGAACGCCTTCGCGTAGTCGCCGCTGTCGTAGGTGAGGCCGGTCGCCGTCGGGAACGGAAACTCCTCGGGGGCCGGGAAGTTGTCCCGGCGGACGTCGGCCGGGTCGCGCCCGACGGCGCGGGCGACGACGTCGACGAGCCGCTCGATCTGGTAGGTCGCCTCGGGGCGGCCCGCGCCGCGGTAAGCGTCCGTCGACATCTTGTTCGTGTAGACGCCGGCGAGCTCGATCTTCACGGCCGGGATCCGGTAGCAGCCCGGGACCATGATCCCGGTCAAGGTCGGGATCGCGGGCGAGAGGAGCTGCGGGTAGGCGCCGATGTCCTGGATCGACCGGTAGCGGACGGCCTGGATCCGGCCCTGCGGGTCGCAGGCCGCCTCGATCGTGCCGACCTGGCCGCGCCCGTGGATCGTACCGGCGAAGTCCTCGCGGCGCGTCGCGATCCACTTCACGGGGCGCGGCGCGAGGCGCATGGAGAGGACGGCGAGCAGGACCTCCTCGGCGTAGAAGTTGAGCTTGGCGCCGAAGCCGCCGCCGACCTCGGGGGCGACGACGCGCACGCGGTTCTCGGGGAAGCCGAGCGTCGCGGCGAGCGCCGTCCGCACGAGGTGCGGGATCTGGGTCGACGTCCAGAGCGTGAGCTGGCGCTCGCCCGGGAGGTACTGGGCGACGGCCCCGCGCGGCTCGATCGGCACCGGGACGAGGCGCTGGTGGACGATGCGCTGCGTGACGACCTTCGGGGCGGCGGCGAAGAGCGCGTCGACGTCCTTCCCGGGCGTCTCGACCTTCCAGTCGAAGGCCCGGTTCGTCTCGAGCTCTTCGTGGACGAGGGGCGCGCCCGGCTCGAGCGCCCGCTCCGGGTCGACGGCGGCGTCGAGCGGGTCGTAGTCGACGGCGACGAGGTCGACGGCGTCGCGCGCCGCGTAGCGCGATGTGGCGACGACGGCGGCGATCGGCTCGCCGGCGAAGCGAGCCTTGCCGCGCGCGAGGGGCCGGTGGACGGGCTTCTTCATCCCGGCGAGGCCGGCGGCGCAGGGCACGTCGCCCGTCCCGGAGCGGTCGAGGTCCTCGACCGTGACCACGTCGACGACGCCGGGCGCGGCCCGCGCCGCCTTCGTGTCGACCGAGACGAGGCGCGCGTGGGCGTGCATGGAGCGGAGGATCGAGACGTGGAGGAGGTCGGCGAAGCGGAGGTCGTCCACGTAGTGGGCGAGCCCGCGGATGAGGCGCGGGTCCTCGGTCCGCTTGATGGGGCGGCCGACGTAGGGCGGGCGGGGCGCGCTCATGACGGCCTCGCGGGGGCGGCGGGGGCGGCGGCGGCGGCGGCGTGCTTCACGGCGTCGACGATGTGCTGGTAGCCCGTGCAGCGGCAGAGGTTGCCCTCGAGGCCGTGCCGGATCTCGTCCTCGGTCGCGGCCGGGCGGCGCGCGAGCAGGTCGCGGGCGGCCATGATCATGCCCGGCGTGCAGTAGCCGCACTGGAGGCCGTGGCACTCCCAGAAGCCCTGCTGGACGCGGTCGAGGACGCCGTCCTTCTCGAGGCCCTCGATCGTCGTGACCGTCGAGCCGTCGACCTGGACGGCGAGCATCGTGCAGGACTTGACGGCCGCGCCGTCGACGTCGACCGTGCACGCCCCGCAGAGGCTCGTCTCGCAGCCCACGTGCGTCCCCGTCAGCCCGAGGACGTCGCGCAGGTAGTGGACGAGCAGCAACCGCGGCTCGACCTCGTGCTCGTGCCGCGTCCCGTTGACCGTGACGCCGATCTTCATGTCGGGCCCCCTCCCTCGAGTCCCGCGACTGTAGCGCCGGGCCGCCCGCCCGGCAAGCGGGCGCTCCGTGCAGTAGAATTCCCCTGATGGCGGCAGCGCTCCCCGAGATCGCCCTCTCCCTCACCTTCCCGCTCTGGGTCGCGGCGGCGTACTTCCCGTGCGTCCTCGCCCACGAGGTCGGGCACGCCGTCGCCGGGCGGCTCGTCGGGTTCCGGATCGCGGCGCTCGGGCTCGGCTTCGGGCGTCCCTGGCTCCAGCTCCGCGCCGGGGGGGGCGGAGAGGTCCGGACGGTCTTCTACCTGGCCGGGTGGGTGAGCGGCGGGCTCACGGTCGCGACGCACGAGCGGCTGCGGCCCCCGGCCCCGGCGGCGGCGGCGCTGCTCGCGGGCGGGGCGGTCGGGAACCTCGTCGGGGCCGCGGTCGCCGTCGTCCTCCATCGCCTCGGCGTCCGCGCCGAGCCGGTCGCGGCCCTCTTCTACACCTCGATGCTCCTCGTTCTCGTGGCCGCGGTCCCGCTGCGCTTCAAGGCGGGCGGGAAGGGCGGCGCCACGTTCGCGTCCGACGGCTGGCTGGCGCTCCAGGCGCTGCGCGGGACGCTCGTCCAGTCGTCCGAGCCGGGGCCGACGCTCGGGCTCCTCCGCTACTGCCGCGACTTCAGCCGCCAGCTCGACCACCCCGCGGCCGAGGCCCACTTCGCGACCTTCGTCGCCCTCTGGGAGCTCTCGGTCGGCGACGTCGACGGGGCGGCCGAGACGCTCGCCTCGCCCTGCTTCGAGGACCCGCGGCGGGGCGACGCCGGGCGGCCGGCCGAGGCGTACGCGCGGGCCGGGCTCGCGCGCCTCCGCGGCGACCCCGAGGTCGACGCCCGCGTCGTCCACGCCCTCTGGGTCGCGGGCGACGACGCGATCGTGCCGGCCGGGCTCGCCCTCGTCGCCGCCCAGGCCGCCCTCGACCGGGGCGCGCGGCCGGCCGAGGCCGAGGAGGCCGTCGCCGACGCCGTCGACCTCGCCCGGGCCGCGGGCGCCGCCGACCTCGAGTCCGCCGCCGACGCCCTGGCGCTCGAGGCCGCGCCGCCCGGGGACGCCCTCGACCGCTGTCGCGCGCTCCTCGCGCGCCGGGGCGCCGTCTCGCTCCCGCCGCTCGCGCGGCTCCGCCTCCTCGGCGCGACCACCCGGATCCTCGCCGAGCGCGGGCAGGCGGCCGAGGCCCGGGCCCTCTTCCACGAGACGAACGGCGAGCTCGCCCGCCTCGCCTCGGCGATCGGGCCGGCGCGCACGCGCGAGCGCTTCCTCGAGCGCGGCGCCCGCCCGCTGCGGGCCGCCCTCGCGGCCCTCGGCGACGGCGGCCCGCCGATCTTCGTCCCCGAGGCGCCGCCGCCGGCGCCGGCGCCCGCCGCGCGCGCGGGCGTGACGGGTTGCCTCCGCGTCACCCTGGTGCTGGCGTTCCTCTGCCTGCTCGCGCTCTGGACCGTCCTCGAGACGGGTCGCTGTCCGAGCGGGACGGCGCCCGTCGTCCGGCCCCACCCGGTCGAGGCGGCGCGCTGGGAGGCCGACCTCTTCCGCCGCCACGCCGCCGCCCTCCGCCTCATGCGCCGCCACGCCGAGGCCGGGCGCTGGGAGCTCGCGGCCGCGTGCATCGAGGAGGACGCCGGGGGCTACTGAGGTGGCTTCCCCGTCGAGCGATCCCGAGGCGGCTCCTCACCCCCGAGCGCGATCTCGCGCACGGCCGTGTACGTCGGGCCCTGCGGGCCGAGGACGCTCTTGAAGAGCGTCACGCGACCCACCTCGAACGGGCCGGCCGAGAAGCCCCGCTCGGCGGCGATCGCGGCGGCGAGGACGGGGCCGGGCGCGGGGCCGGGCTTGCGGCCCTCGCGCGGGCGGCGGCGCGGGTGGGCCTCCTTGACCCGGCCGATCGTGACGTGGGGGTCGAAGGGCCGCCCCTCGCGCTCGAAGCCCTCCGCCTCGAGGGCCGACTCGACGGCCCCGGCGAGGCGGGCGAGATCGCCCGTCGGCTCGACGAGGCCGGCGAAGACGACGCGCGGGCGGCGCTCGCTCGGGAAGGCGCCGACGCCCCTTAGCTCGACCTTGAGCGGGCGGATCGGGGCGGCGGCCGCCTCGATGGCGGCGACGACCGCGCCGGCGCGCGCGTCCTCGACCTCGCCCAGGAACTTGAGGGTCGCGTGGAACGTCGCCGGGCCCGCGCCCCTCACCCACTTGACGGGCTCCTCGACGTCGGAGAGCCGCCGGACGAGCTCGGCGAGCGCGCGCCGCCCGGGCTCGGGGATCTCGACGGCGACGAACGCGCGCATGGCTCCCGGAGCCCGCTCAGGCGAGCCGGCTCTCGACGACGCCGGCGGCGCGGCCGGCGGCGATCCCGGCGTCGCCGTCGACCCTCAGCACGTCGATGTAGCTCCGGTAGCGGGCCACGATCTCCTCGCGGGTCGCGCGCGCGAGCCGGTTGAGCGAGAAGTCCTCGACGTTCAAGGACGCGGCCACGACCCCGAGGCAGACCCCGCGCCGGAGCGTGTCGAAGTCCGGCCGCGGGCGCCCCTCGGCGGCGAGCGTGGCCATGAAGCCGGCGGCGAACGTGTCGCCGGCGCCCGTCGGGTCGACGACCTTCTCGACCGGGTAGGCGGGGGCGGCGAAGATCCGGTCGCCGGCGAAGAGCAGCGCTCCGTGCTCGCCCTTCTTCACGATCACGACGCGCGGGCCCAGGTCGAGCACGCGCCGCCCGGCGGCGATCAGGTTCGGCTCGCGCGTGAGCTGGCGGATCTCCTCGTCGTTCAGGACGACCCCGTCGACCCGCCCGAGCATCTCGAGGAGCGCCCGGTGCTCGACCTCGATCCAGAGGTTCATGGTGTCGAGGAGGACGAAGCGCTCCGCCCCCGCGTCCACCTGCTCGAGGACGCGCCGCTGCACGTGCGGGCTCCCGTTCGCGAGGAAGACGAAGGGCGACCGCTTGAAGCCGTCCGGGAGCACCGGGTCGAACTCGCCGAAGAGGTTCAGCTCGACCGAGAGCGTCTCGGCGGAGGCCATGCTGCTCTGGTAGCGGCCCGACCAGCGGAACGAGCGGCCCTTGCGGATCTGGAGCCCCGCCAGGTCGATCGGGCGCGAGCGCAGGAGCGCCAGGTACTCCTCCGGGAAGTCCTCGCCCACGACGCCGACGAGCCGGACCGGCGTGAAGAAGCTCGCGGCGTAGGAGAAGTGCGTGGCCGAGCCGCCGATGATGCTCGGGGCGCGGCCCTTCGGCGTCTCGATGCTGTCGATCGCGACGGAGCCGACGACGAGGAGCGGCAAGGCGAACCTCCCGTGCGTGCCGGCGCCCGCGCCGGTCAGTGGACGAGGATCGAGGCGTAGCCGACGACGCGGTCGTAGTCGCCGTACACGTCCCCGCTCGTGCGGTGGTCGACGAGCTCGGCCGAGGCCCGCGAGCCGCGCGCCGCCCGCGCCGCCGCGAGCAGGGCCGCCGTCGGGGCGACGCCGCACATGCTGACCTCGCGCGCCTCGCACGTCTCGAGGAGCCCGAGCGGGTCGAGCGCCAGCACCTTCTCGATGGCCCACCCGTCCTTCTCGAGCGTGCTCCGCTGGTCCTCGTAGTGGTTCAGGTCGGAGCTCGCGACGACCAGCGCCTCCTGCCCGTAGTCGCGGAGCGCCGCCGCGATCCCCTCGCCCAGCGCCTGGAGCCGCGAGGGGTCGTGCGTCCCGACCACCAGGCAGGCGACCGCGACCTCCGGCCGCAGGCGCCGGAGGAAGGGCAGGTGGACCTCGGCCGCGTGCTCGCCCAGGTGCGCGCGCGTGTCGGCCTCGAGCCCCGGGCACCGCTCGAGCAGGAGCCGGCACAGCTCGGGCTCGACCGGGACCTCGTCGCCCGGGATCCTCCAGGCGCCCGGCGCCGGCCAGAGCGAGAGGCGCGCCCCGTGCCCCGTGTGGTTCGGCGCGAGGACGAGCGCCGTCCCGGGGACCTCGATGCGCGCGTAGCCCTCGCCCGCGCACCGGCCCGAGTAGACGTAGCCGGCGTGGGGCAGCATCGCCCCGAAGACGCGGGCCCGCGGCCGGCCCGCGGGGAGGCAGCGGTCGAGCGCGGCCGCGAGGTCGTCGGCCCCGGCGGGATAGAAGGTGCCGGCGACGCGCGGCTCGCGCACGAACTGCCGGCCCGCGCCGCCGCCGCCATCGGTCCGCATCCGCTCCGCCGCCCCTCCGCCGCCCGAGACCTCAGCTGGTGAAGGTACTGGCGCGCCCGGGAGGCGTCAAGGCGCCGGCACGCCCCCGACCTCAGCCCCCTCCCCGACCCCGACCCCCACCCCTGCCCCTGCCCCGACCCCTCCCCCGCCCCGCCACCGGAGCGCGGCCGGGCCCGGACCGGGACCTCAGCTTCCGAGGAGCCCCCGGATGCGCTCGAACGTCGCCGGGTCGAGGCGCGCGAGCGCGACCGCGCCGCCGAACCCGAGGGCCGCGCCGAGGAGGAGCACGAAGCCCGCCCGCACGCGGCGGGTGGCCGCGCCGGCGTCGTCCTCGGAGAGCCGGAAGAAGAGGCCGCTCGCCCCGCCGCGCCGCCTCCCGACCTCGGCCTCGACGGCGCGCCGGACCTCGTCCGTGCAGCGCCCGCAGTAACCGGGCATGAGGCCGGCCTTCGCCTGGGCGTAGTTGATCGGCGCCTCGCACTTGATGCAGGTCTTGCCGTACCACGCGGCCCCTTCCCCGTGCTTCGCCATGGTGCCCTTCCGCCTCCCCTACCCTCCCCGGCGCATGGCCCACGCCGCCAGCGCCCGGTCGAGGTCCTCGCGGGAGAACGGCTTCGCGATGAAGGGGGCGCCGGACTCCCGGATCAGGTCCTGGGTCTGGACGTCCGAGACGTCGCCCGTCATGAAGAGGACGCGCTGCTGGAACGACCCGTCGATCGCGACCGCGCGCCGGTAGAGCTCCGACCCGGACAGGTTCGGCATGCGGCCGTCGAGGAGGATGAGGTCGTAGCTCGAGACGCCGGTCCCCGTCAGGCGGGCGAGGCCCTCGCGGCCGTCGGGCGCCTCGTCGACGCGGTGCCCGCGGTGCTCGAGCATGCGGCGCACCACCTGGCGCACGGAGTCCTCGTCGTCGACGACGAGCACGTGCATCGGGTCGGTGACCGGCGGCCAGGAGTCGCTCGAGGCCGGGCCGCCGGAGGCGGACGTGATCGCCGGCAGCTCGATCGTGAAGGCCGTCTCGCGCTCGTCGCTCCGGACCGAGATCTCGCCGCCGTGCGCCGCCACGACCCCGTACGTGACGGAGAGGCCGAGCCCGGTGCCCTCGCCGACCGGCTTCGTCGTGAAGAAGGGGTCGAAGATCCGGCCCATGACGTCGGGCGGGATCGGGGGGCCGTCGTTCGCGATCTCGACGAGCACCTTCCCGTCCGAGGTCCGGGCCGAGATCCGCACGCGCGAGCCCCGCTTCGCCTCGCGGATCGCCTGGCTGGCGTTGGCGATCACGTGGATGAAGACCTGCGTGAGCTGGTGGGCGTCGCCGAGGACGCGCGGCAGCTCCGGCGCCAGGTGGAGCTCGAGGGCGATCGTGTCGATCTTGAGGCGCGTGGCGAAGAAGTCGGCGGCGTCGCGCGCGATCCGGCCGAGGTCGACCGGCCGCACCTCGGGCTTCTCTTGGCGGGCGAAGTGGAGGAGGTTCTGGACGATCCGCTTGCAGCGCGTCCCGCCCTCGAGGATCGCCTTCACGTCCTCGCGCATGCGGTCGGGGAGCGCCGGGTCCGTGAGGAGCAGCTCGGCGTAACCCATGACGCCCGTCAGCGGGTTGTTCATCTCGTGGGCGAAGCCCGAGAGCAGGAGCGAGAGCGCCTGCAGCTTCTCGGCCTGGAAGTGGCGGCGCTCGAGGCGGCGCGCCTCGCGGACGTCGCGGAGGACGAGGACGACCGCGTCCTCCTCGCGCTCCTTGACCGCGGCCGCCGAGACGCCGAGGGCGAGCTCGTGCCCGTCCGGCCCCGCGCGCGTGACCGTCCGCTCGACGACGGCCGCGCCGGCGCGCTCGGCCTCGCGCGCGACCCGCGCGATCTCGCGCCCGAGACCGGCCTCGGCGTCGACGCCCGCGAGCGCCGGGGGCGGGCCCGCGCCCTCGGGCGGGAGCAGCAGCCTCCGGGCGGCCGGGTTGATGTAGTCGATGCGCCCGTCGCTCCCGATGAGGACGACGCCCTCGGGGAGGAGGTCGACGATCCCGGCGGCGACCGAGCCCGCCGCCACGAGCGGGACCCGGCGGCGCCACGCCGCCGCGAACGTGAGCACGCCCGAGACGATGAGCGCGCTCGTCCCGAGGCGCACGAGCTGGATGTCGAACGCCGGCAGGAGGCCGTCCGAGACGAGTGCGACCGACGCCGGGACGACGAACGCCGACAGCAGCCAGGCGCCGCGCCGGCGGTCCTCGGTCGTCGTCGCCCGGAGGTAGCTCCGTGCCATGAGCGTGAAGGCGACCAGCACGGCGGCGCACGTGTGGGCGAGGAAGATGTAGAACGCGGGGCCGGTCTCGTACGCGTACCCCCAGGTCTGCTTCACCATCCGCTCGTCGACGAGCCGCGTGAACCAGAGGAGCGGCAGGAGGGCGAGCCCGGGGCCGTAGAGCGCGAGGAAGAGGGCGGGCGGGCCGAGGCGCGGCCGGAACTCGAGGAGCTCCATCGTCAGGCGGAGGAAGAGGGCCGGGACGAAGAGCCAGCCGAGACCGGCGATCCGCACCCAGAGGAGCGCATCGTCGGCCGTGACCGCGCCGTTCCAGGCGGCCTCGCAGAGGGCCCACCAGGCCGTGGCGATGAAGAACCGCGCGAACGCCCGGTTGGCGGGCGCGCGCGGGCCGGCGACGAGGGCGCCGAACGCGAAGCTCGCGCCCGCGGCGCACGCGACGATGGATGGAAGCGTGTACGGGGTCAGAGGTCGGCCCTATCGAAGCCGAGGTCCCGGTCCCCCCCGTCGGACCTTGTGGTCCGCCCGCGGACCCGAATCTCCGGCCGGCGTGCATGATACGACGCGCAGCCGGAGGCCGCAACGGGCGCCGGCCGCGCGCCCGAGGCGGGGATCGGGGATCACTCGATCTCCGAGTACGTCCCGCCGGCCTGGGCCGCCAGGGCCTGCATCAGCTCCGGGTCGGCCTGATCGCCCGTCTGCCCGCGGACGATGAAGCCGAAGCAGTTGATCTGGACCTTCTTGAAGCGGTTGGCCTCGGCGACCGCGGCGAGGATCCGGGGGGTCGGGACCTTCGACTGGCCGTCGTGGGTCGCGAACCCGTCCGAGATGAGGTAGAAGCAGTCGGCCTGCGGCACCTTCTCGAAGGCGTAGAGGAGGGCCGTGTCGGTCGCGGTCACGCCGTCGGCCTCGAGCTTCGAGATGAAGTCCTTGACGCTCTTGAGCGCGTCGCCGCCGAGGTCGTGCACCCCCTCGGGGCGCCAGAACTCGACGTCCGACGAGTAGACGACGATGTTCACCTTGGCCTTGACCTTGGCGAGCTCCTCGCAGACCTTGATCAGCTCCTTCTTCGCCCGCGCGATCCGCTTGCGCTCGGGGTCGTTCGTGCCGTCGCCCGTGTCGGGGCCGCCGCGCGCGCTCGTCCCCGCCTGCGAGCCGGGCGGGTAGGGGTCGGCGCGCTCCATGCTGCCCGAGCGGTCGAGGATGATGACGACGTTCTTGCAGCGGATCTCCTGGCCGAAGAGCGTGACCGAGCCGACCTCCTGGCCGCCGCCCCCCCGTGCGCCCCCGGTCCCCTCGCCCGCCTTGACCAGGCCCTTGCCGTTCACGAACTCGCCGCGGCGGGCGTCGAAGTAGGACCGGAACTCGAACCCGCTGTCGAGCTTGGCCCCGAGGATGCGCGCGAGCCCGTTCCGGAGGTCGCCGTAGACGACGCCCTGGGCGCCCGGGCCCTTCTTGTCGAGCTTCTCCATGAGGGCTATGAGCGCGTCCGTGCCCTCGGCGGTGGCGAGGTCGACGAGCGCGCGCACGGCCGCGATCTGGACCTTGTCCTCCTTGTCGTCGAGCAGCTCGGCGATCCGCGGCGCGCCGCGCTCGGCTCGCTTCTTGAGCGCGTCGATGAGCCAGATGCGCACCTTCGGGTCCTTCGTCCCCTTGCCCTGGCGGACGAGCTCGGTGAAGGCCTTGTCCGACCCGCCGAGGGCGTCGGCGGCCTCGCAGCCGGCCTCGTAGACCTCGTTCTGCTCGACCATGCGCGAGACCACGGCCACGATGAGCCTGGCCGCCCGGGGCGAGAGGTCGCGGGCGGCGTCGCGCACGGCGGCGGCCGCCGCCTTCGAGTCGCCCTGCTGGACGGCCTTCGACGCCCGCTCCTCGATCGCCTTCCACTCGCTGGCGCCGAGATCGGCCCCGACCGGCCCGGCCGGAAGGAGCGCGATCCCCGCCATCACCGCCGCCGCCGCCGCCGCGGTCGCCGCCGCCGCCATCGGGAGCCGAGCCCTATGCATGTCCGTTCCTCCGCCTCATGCGCTCCGCACAGAAAGAGAGGGCCGCCAGGGCCGCGCGCCGCGACGCCCCGCGCTCGCCGAGGGCCGCGCGCACCTGCGCCAGGTCCTCGAGCACGCGCCGCCGCGGCTCGCCGTCGTCGAGGAGCTCGACCGCGCGGTCCGCGACCCACTGCGGGCGGTCGCGAAAGGAGAGGAGCTCCGGGACGACGTCGCGGTCCCCGCCGAGGATGTTGACCATGCCGATGTGGCGCGTCTTGAGGAAGAGCCGCGCGAGCGCGTAGACCGCCGGGTTCACGCGGTAGACGACGACCATCGGCGTCCCGAAGTACAGCCCCTCGAGGGTCGCCGTCCCCGAGGCGACGATCGCGACGCGCGCGTTCCGGACGACGGCGCGCGCCTCCCCTTCGAGGATGGCGACCTCGAGGCCGCGGGCCGCCGCCTGGCGCCGCACGGCCTCGACGAACGCCGGGCGGGCGCAGGGCACGGCGAAGCGGGCGGCCGGGCGCTCCCGCTTGAGGAGCGCGGCGGCGTCGAGGATGAGCGGCAGGAGGCGGTCCACCTCCTGGGCCCGCGATCCGGGGAGGAGCGCGACGAGCGGCTCGTCGGCCCGCAGCCCGAGCCGGTCGCGGAACCCCGGGTCGGGCGGCTCGGCGGCCATGGCGTCGAACACCGAATGGCCGACGTACTCGACGCGGATGCCGCGGTCGAGGTAGAGCCGCTCCTCGAACGGGAAGAGCACGAGCATCTTGTCCACCGATCGCGCGATCTTGCGGATCCGGTGCGGGAGCCACGCCCACACCTGCGGGCTCACGTAGTATAGCACCGGCACCGAGGCCGCCCGTGCCGCCCGCGCGATCCGCAGGTTCAAGCCCGGGTAGTCGATCGGGACGACGAGGTCGGGGCGCGTCCGTCGGATCCGGTCCACCGCGTCCCGGTATACCCGGCGGAAGAAGCGAACGTTCCGGACGACCGCGGCGACGCCCATGACGGCGTGCTGGACCAGGTCGAGGTGGAGGCGGCAGCCCGCCTCCGCCATGCGCCGCCCGCCGAAGCCCTCGACCTCGACCCGCGGCTCGAGGGCCCGGAGCTCGCGGACGAGGGCGGCCCCGTGGACGTCGCCCGACTCCTCCCCGGCGATGACGAAGATCCGCGGCGGCATGGGGCGCCGAGTGTAGCAGCCGCGGGGGGGCGAAGTCCACCCGGACGCTTGCCGTCGTCGGGTGCGCACTGTACGATTGAGGGAGAGTGGGGCAGCGGCGCATCTCGGGGTGCGACATTGGGTGAAGGCGGCGATAGGCGACGGCGAGACGACGCGCGCGGGCGGCGCAGCCGGGGGGCCGAGGACGTGCTCCGCGAGCGGACCGCGCTGCTACGGTCTTTCGTGGAAAACCTGACCGCCGTCGCGGCGGCCAAGGACACGGGCGGCCGCTACCTCTTCGCGAACCCCGCCTTCGAGGGGCTCGTCGGGGCGGCGAGCGGCGACCTCGTCGGCAAGACCGACGACCAGCTCTTCCCGCCGGACGTCGCCGCGACCCTCCGGGCGAACGACCGGCGGGTCCTCGAGGCGGAGGGACCGCTCGAGATCGAGGAGACGCTCGCGCTCGGGGACGGGGTCCGCGTCTACCTCTCGCTCCGGTTCCCGCTGCGCGACCATGACGGCCGCATCTACGGGATCGGCAGCATCTCGACCGACATCACGGAGCGGAGGCGCGCGACCGAGCGGCTCGCGGCCCAGTTCGAGGCGACGCGCGCCCTCGCGGGCGCGGCGACGCTCGAGGAGGCGGCGCCCCGCATCCTCGAGGTCGTCGGGCGCAGCCTCCGCTGGGACGTCGGCATCCTCTGGCTCGTGGACGGGCGGGCGAACGCGCTGAAGCCGGCGCGGCTCTGGTGCGTGCCGGAGGTGGACCGGCGCGCGGTCGAGGCGGCCCACCCGGCGGCCGGGTTCGCCCGCGGGCAGGGGCTTCCGGGCATCATCTGGGCGAGCCGGGAGCCCGTCTGGCTGCCCGACATCCGCGACGACCCGCGCATCGTTCGCCGCGCGCTCGGCGAGCGCCTGGGCCTCCGCGCGATCGCAGGGTTCCCGGTCGTCGCCGGCGACGGCGTGCTCGGCGTCATCGAGTTCCTGAGCCGCGAGGCGAGGCCGCCGGAGGACGAGGTCCTGCGGATGATGGCGGCCGTCGGCAGCCAGATCGGCCAGTTCATCGAGCGGCGGCGGGTGGACCGCGAGCTGATCGAGTCGGAGGCCCGCTACCGCGCGATCCTCCAGGCCGTCTCGAGCTACGCGATCATCGTCGCCGACCAGGGCGGCCGGGTCCTCTCCTGGAACGCCGGGGCCGAGCGGATGTTCGGCTACGCCGAGGGAGAGGTGCTCGGGAAGCCCGTCTCCGTGCTCATGCCCGAGCGCTTCCGCGCCGCCCACGAGCAGGGCCTCGAGCGCCTGCACCGGACGGGCGAGTCGCGGGTCGTCGGGCGCACGCTCCAGCTCGCCGGACGGCGCAACGACGGGGTCGAGTTCCCGATCGAGCTGTCGCTCGCCGCCATCCGGTCCGGCGACGGGACCTACTTCACGGGCATCGTCCAGGACCTGACCGAGCGCAAGCGGGCCGAGGAGGCGCTGCGCAAGGCGCAGGAGCAGTTCCTCCACTCGCAGAAGATGGAGGCCCTCGGGCGGCTTGCGGGCGGCGTCGCTCACGACTTCAACAACCTGCTGACGACGATCGTCGGCTGGAGCGAGGTCCTGCTCGGGCGCCTCTCGCCGGACGACCCGTCGCGGCGCCCGGTCGAGGAGGTGCGGCGCGCCGGGGAGCGCGCGAGCGGCCTCACGCGCCAGCTCCTGGCCTTCAGCCGCCGCCAGGCGCTCGCCCCGCGGATCGTCGACCTGAACGCGATCGTCGCCGACCTCGTGAAGATGCTCGGGCGGCTCGTCGGCGAGGACATCGAGCTCGAGACGGTGCTCGCCCCCGGCCTCGGGCGGGTGCGCGCCGACCCGGGCCAGATCGAGCAGGTGATCGTCAACCTCGCCGTCAACGCGCGCGACGCCATGCCCGGCGGCGGGCGCCTGACGATCGAGACGGCCGAGGTGGACCTGGACGCGAGCTACGCCCGCGAGCACCGCGAGGTCCGGCCGGGCCGGCACGTGGTCCTCATCGTCAGCGACACGGGTCACGGGATGGACGAGGCGACGCGGGCGCGGATGTTCGAGCCCTTCTTCACGACCAAGGCCCCCGGGCAGGGCACGGGCCTCGGCCTCTCGACGGTCTACGGGATCGTGCGCCAGGCGGGCGGGCACATCTTCGTCTACAGCGAGCCCGGACACGGGACGACGTTCCGGATCTACCTGCCCCTCGTCCCGGGCGAGGCCGAGACGCCGGCCGTCGCGCCGCCCGCGCCGCGCGGCGGCGCCGAGACCGTGCTCCTCTGCGAGGACGACCCGGCCGTGCGCGCCCTCATGCGCGAGGTCCTCGCCGGCCACGGCTACCGGGTGATCGAGGCGCGCGACGGCGCGCAGGCGATCGAGCTCGGGCGCGCCCACCCGGCCGAGATCGACCTCCTCGTCACGGACGTCGTCATGCCCGGGACGAGCGGTCCGGCGGTCGCCCGCGGGTGCGCCGCGGCCAACCCGCGCCTGCGCGTGGTCTACGTCTCGGGCTACACCGAGAAGTGGGCCATGGGGACGGTCGGGGTCGACGCCGGCGTCGCCTTCCTCCAGAAGCCCTTCTCGCCGGACGCGCTCGCGCGGAAGGTGCGCGAGGTGCTGGACGCGGGGAAGACGGCCGGATAGGAGAGGGCGGTCGTTCGCCGCCGCCGGCCGGTTGTGCTATCTTCCTCGCCAGTGTCGACGGACGCCTCCCAGCCGGTCCCGGGCCCCGCCTCCGCCGTCGAGCGCGCTCTCGCGGCCCTGGCGCCGCTCGAGGGCACGCTCTACCGCGAGCGCCTCCTCGAGCGCATAGACGAGTGCGGGCGCATTCACCGCTTCAAGGTCGCGCCCTCCTCCGAGCCGGCGGCCGGGGCGCGGCCGGCGCTGGCGGTGATCGGCGGCGGGACGAAGGTCGGCAAGTCGACGGTCACGAACGCCATCGCGGGCGAGGCGATCTCGGCCTCGAGCCCGATCGCGCGGGCCACGAAGGCGGCCGTCGTCTACGTCCACCGGGACGGGGCCGACGCCTTCCGGCGCCAGGGCTTCCTCCCGGGTTACGAGCGTCAGGACGCGCGCGGGCCGGAGGACGCCATCGAGGCGGCCGGCCGGATCCTCGTCCGCCCGCACGAGGACGCGACCCTCGCCGGCCTCGCGATCGCCGACCTCCCGGACATCGACAGCGTCCTCGCGGGCAACCGGCGGATCGCCCACGACCTGCTCTACGCGTCGGACGCGGTGATCTTCGTCGCGAGCCAGGAGAAGTACAACGACGAGGTCTGCGTCGCCTTCCTCGGGCGCGCCTTCCGGCACGGCAAGGCCGTGGCCGTCGTCCTCAACAAGTGGGAGTCCGACGAGGCCGAGCGCGACTTCCGGGCGAAGGTCCTGCCCCAGGCGGCCGAGCGGGCGGCGGGCGACATCGCGGTCGTCGTCGTCCCCAGGCTCGCCGAGGCCGCGCGGGGGCCGCGCGGCGAGGGCGCGTGGCGCGCGCGCCTGCGCGCGGTCGTCGCCGCCTTCGAGGCCGAAGCCGAGGGGATCCGCGAGCGGGCGCGGGCGGGCGCGCGGCGGGCGCTGCGCGAGGAGGCGGCGAGCCTGATCGAGGGGGCGCGCCTCGAGGCGGAGGCCATCGCCCACCTCCGGAACGAGACGGACGAGATCGCGCGGGCGGCCGCCCAGGCGTACCGCGCCGGCGTGCGCGAGGCCGCGATCCACGAGTACGACCGGGTCATGCGCCTCCTCGCCGAGGCGCTCCGCGTCCCGGTCTTCGACGACGTCTACGACCGGGTGCGCTCCGCCGGCTCGACGATCCTCGGCCGGCTCGGCCGGCTCGTCGGCATCGCCGACCCCGAGACGAGGCTAAGGCGCGACGTCGAGGAGCGCGACCGGCGCGACCTCGAGTCGGCGCGCGTCCGGCTGGGCGAGGCGCTGGCGGCGGTCCGGCGGCTCCCCGACCGCTATCCGCCCGAGATCGCGCCGGCGCTCCGGGCCGGGCTCGCGCCGCAGGACCGGGCCGACCGGCTCTACGAGCTCGATGAGGTCTATCTCGAGGGGCTCCGCAAGGCCGCCGAGGCGTGGACCGACAGCGTCGCCCGCGAGCTCCACGAGACGCTCAGGGGCTCGCCGAACCTCGTCCGGATGGCGAAGGGGTTGAAGGCGGCGCTGAGGATCGGCGCGACGGCCGGGGCCGTCGCCCTGACCGGGCCGGGCGGCCACATGTTCGGGGCGCACGACCTCCTCGTCGCCCCGGCCGTCGACTTCCTCATGAAGTTCCTCATCGAGGCGGGCGTGGGCGAGGCCTTCTTCGCGGCCAAGCGCGACGAGTTCTACGAGGCGCGGGCGGGCGTCTTCGCCGCCCTCGTCGCCGAGCGGGCGCGGGCCATGCTGCTCGCGAACCTGCGCGGCGGAGCGACGCCGGAGGCGGTCGCGGCGCTCGAGGGGGCGCTCGCCGCGGTCGCGGCCGACGCCGACCGGCCGCGCGCCGGCGCGGCGGCGCCCGCCTCGCGCGCGGCCGCCGGAGGCACCCCGTGAGCCCCTCCGACGCGCGCCGCCCCGACCCGGGCGGCTCCGCCTACGCCGGCCTGCTCGAGCGGAGCGCGGCCTGGCTCGACGCCGCGGCCCGCACCTTCCCGGCCGTCGCCCGCGCCCGCTCCGGGCTCGAGCCGCAGCTCGACGTCCTGCGCGAGCTGCGGACGCGGCTCGACGCGCCGCTCCTGATCCTCATCGCGGGCGGGACGGGGGCGGGGAAGTCGACGCTCCTGAACGCCCTCGCGGGCGCCGAGATCGCGCGGGTCTCCGCCGTCCGGCCGTGCACGATGAACCTCGCCTGCTACTACCACGTGCAGAACGAGCTGGCGATCGCCTGGGACCTGCTCCGGAGCGCCGAGAAGAGCCCGCACCGCCGGCCGGAGCTGCTCGACAAGGTCCTCATCGACGCCCCCGACTTCGACTCGACGGCCCCGGAGAACGAGGCCCTGCTGCGGCGGGCGCTCGAGGAGGCGGACCTCGTCCTCATCGTCGCCACGCCCGAGAAGTACGCCGACCTGGACCTCTACGAGATCCTGCGCGACTACCGGGCCGGGCGCGCGTTCGTGTTCATCCTCAACAAGGCCGACCTCGCGCCGCCCGACGAGGTCGTCGCCGACTTCCGGGCCGAGGTCGAGAAGGCGGGGTTCGTGCGGCCGACGCTGCTCGTGGTGTCGGCGCGGGCGGCGCTCGAGCGGAAGCTCGGGGCGGGGGAGGGGG